>Ga0208079_1000105_pt1 | contig 46878 bp, 37 predicted proteins | sample NGESurdeep092012_5_FD_184474 | JGI IMG/M metagenome (GOLD analysis project Ga0208079, IMG submission 184474) | Arctic peat soil microbial communities from Barrow, Alaska - NGEE Surface sample 210-2 deep-092012 (SPAdes) | ecosystem: Environmental > Terrestrial > Soil > Wetlands > Peat ... | reverse complement strand
TCGCGCAGGAGGTCGAAGATCCGGGTCGGGTCCTGGTTCGCCACCAGCCGGCACGTGATCTTGGCGTGGGCTCGTCCCGGGATGATGGTCTTGCTTCCCTCACCCGAGAAGCCACCCCAGATGCCGTTGACGTCCAGCGTCGGCCGAGCGCCACGCCGCTCCATCGTCGTCCAGCCCGACTCGCCCACGAGCGCGGGGACGTCGAGTTCGGCGCGGAGCGCCTCTTCGTCGAACGGGAGGGCGGCCATTGCGGTGCGCTCCGCATCGGACAGCGCAACGACGTCGTCGTAGAAGCCGGGAACACGGATCCGGCCATCGGGGCCCTTGAGACCGGCGATGATCGACGCGAGCGCGTTGATCGGGTTCTCGATGGCGCCGCCGAAGACGCCGGAGTGGACGTCCTGGAAGGGGCCCCGGACGTGGATCTCCGCCGCGGCGAGCCCGCGCAGGCCCACCGTGATCGCGGGCACGTTGCCGGCGAAGAAGCCCGAGTCCGCGACGAGTGCCACGTCGCCCGTAAGCCGCGCGGCGTTGGCGGTCAGCCACGGCTCCAGGTGAACAGAGCTCGACTCCTCCTCCCCTTCGAAGACGAAGCGGAGGTTGACCGGGAGAGCACCCCGGGTGGCGAGGATCGCCTCAGCCGCAGAAAGGGCGATGGAGACGTTCGACTTGTCGTCCGACGCGCCGCGGGCGAGGACGCGCCCGTCCCGGACGATCGGCTCGAAGGGCGCCGCCTCCCACTCATCCAGCGGATCGACGGGCTGGACGTCGTAATGACCGTACAGGAGGACGGTTGGCGCGCCGGCCGCGTGGAGCCAGTCCGCGTAGACGATCGGGTGGCCGCCCGTCTCGCTGGCCTCGACGTGCTCCATGCCCCCGGCCCGCAGGTCGGCAGCGAGCTGCTCGGCGGCCCGTCTGCAGTCCGGGGCGTGCTCGGCGATCCCGCTGATGCTGGGGATCCGAAGGAAGTCCAGGTATCTCGCGAGACGCCGCTCGGCGGTCGCGTTGAGGTAGGCCTCCAGGGCGGGGGCCGGCACGGGAATCGTCATGGCTTGCTCCGCTGTGGGGGCGCGTTGGGTCCGGCGCGACGGCGCCGCTTCAGGCCGGCTGTGCCGCCCCGGCCGGTGCGCCGGCCGATTCGAGCTTCGGCACGATGCCGTGGATCGGCTCCTTCGGGGGCAGGTCGCTGAAGAGCGCTTCGAACTCGGTGGCGTCGAGCGTCTCCCGCTCAACGAGCTGCGCGGCGAGCGCGTCGAGCTTGTCACGGTGACGGGTCAGGACGTCCTGGGCCCGGGCGTACGCGGTGTCGATGATCGCCCGGACCTCGTCGTCGATCTGCCGCGCGACGTCGTCCGAGTAGTTGCGCTGCTCGCCGATGCCACGGCCCAGAAAGACCATCTCGTCGTGCTTGCCGAACGCGAGCGGCCCGAGCTTCTCGCTCATCCCGAACTCGGTGACCATGCGGCGGGCGAGCTCGCTGGCCTTCTCGATGTCGTTGGAGGCGCCCGTCGTGGTGTCCCCGAAGACGAGCCGCTCGGACGCGTTGCCGCCCAGCATGCCGGCAATCTTGTCCTCGAACTCGGTCTTGCTCTGGAGATAGCGATCCTCCGACGGGAGGGCCATGGTGTAACCCAGCGCCATCCCGCGGCTGATGATCGTGACCTTGGACACCGGGTCGCATTTCGGGAGGATCCGCTGGACCACGGCGTGGCCACCCTCGTGGTACGCGATGATCAGCTTCTCGGCGTCCGAGATCACCCGGCTCTTGCGCTCCGGGCCGGCCACGATGCGCTCCAGCGCCTCCTGGAACTCGGGCATGCCGATGAGCTTCTTGTTCCGGCGTGCCGCGAGGATCGCGGCCTCGTTGACGAGGTTGGCGAGATCCGCCCCGGAGAAGCCCGGCGACTGCTTCGCGACGTCCTCGACCTTGAACGCCTTGTCGAGCGGCTTGCCCTTCGAGTGCACGCGCAGGATCTCGACGCGGCCCTTCATGTCGGGGCGATCCAGGATCACCTGCCGGTCGAATCGGCCGGGCCGCAGCAGTGCCGGGTCCAGGACGTCGGGCCGGTTGGTGGCCGCGACCACGATGACGTTCGTCGCGGTGTCGAAGCCGTCCATCTCGACGAGGATCTGGTTGAGCGTCTGCTCGCGCTCGTCGTGGGAGCCGCCGAGGCCGGCGCCGCGCTGGCGCCCGACGGCGTCGATCTCATCCACGAACACGATGCACGGCGCGTTCCGCTTGGCCTGGTCGAACAGGTCGCGAACGCGGCTGGCGCCGACGCCCACGAACATCTCGACGAACTCCGAGCCGGAGATCGAGAAGAACGGCACGCCGGCCTCCCCGGCCACTGCCCGGGCCATCAGCGTCTTGCCGGTTCCGGGAGGGCCGATCAGGAGCACGCCACGCGGAATCCGCGCGCCGAGCGAGTTGAACTTCTCGGGGTACTTGAGGAACTCCACGACCTCCTGGAGCTCCATCTTCGCCTCGTCGACGCCCGCGACGTCGGCGAACGTGACGACCGTCTTGTTGCCCAAGAACATGCGGGCCCGGCTCTTGCCGAAGGAGAGCGCCTGGTTGTTCGTGCCCTGGGCCTGCCGCATCATGAAGAAGAGGAAGCCGCCGATCAGGAGGACGGGCAACAGGGCGCCGACCAGGAGGTTGACCCACTGCCCGGCATCCGACGCCTTCATCGCCGTGAACTCGATCTTGTTCGGGTCCTGCCCGCCGGCCTTCGCCGCATCCACCGTCTCCTGGAGCGCACTCGGGATGCCGAGCCCCGGCTGGATCGTGATGTACTTGGACGCGGGGCTACCTGCGGTCGTCACGGTCAGGGTCAGGTCCTGCTGGGTGACCTTCGTCACGACGCCCGCCCGAACGTTGGCGAGGTATTCCGAATAGGGCTTGGGCGTCTCGTTCGTGGGCGAGACGAGGAACGTGTAGAGCAGCAGCACCGTGCCCACCACGAGGACGAGCATCACGATTCCGTTGCGGAAGAACTTGCCGTTCAAGCTGGCCTCCGGGTCAGTTGCGCCGGCGGCGCTCCGCCGACGTCAGGTTTGAAGTATAGCCGCCCACCTTGCGGACCCCCGTTCGGGCCCCGGGCATGCACCTCGACTGCATGGAGTACGCAGGAGGCCGGCCGCCGGATGTCGTGCACGGAGGGCCTGCTGGGGTGCTGTTCGCGCCGGGAGCTGACGAAGGACTTCTTCGAGGTGGCCCTCGAGAAGGTGGACCCGCCCGCCGAGCCGGTCCCGAGCCGCCGCGAGCGCCGATCCCGGCCAGGCCAGCCGAGCCCTGAATCGAGACGACCGGCCCGATCAGCCGGCCGCGGGATGCTGCGCAGCGGTGGTAGCTGGGACAGGACTCGAACCTGTGACCTAGCGATTATGAGCCGCTTGCTCTGCCAACTGAGCTACCCAGCCACGGGCCGCCATTCTACCGCAAGGCTCGGGTGGGGTCGCCCGTCGAGGACAGCTTCCACGACGGCGCCGACCGCCGCCCGGGTGTGCTCGATCCGGCCGCGGACTGACGCGGCCGGATCGAGCGGCGAAGGACGAGCTGCTGGCTGTTGCCGGGGAAGACGAGGGAGAGGGCGCCGCGGCGGCCCGGCTCCGGCCAGCGCTCCCAGCGCTCGGTGACCATCTTCGGTTGTTATCTCCTGCGCCTCCCTGGGCTGCGGTCGATGGGTTCAGGCGATCCGGATGTCGGGATCGGGCAGGACCAGGTCCCGGATCGCGCCCATGAGGTCATGGTAGGACTTGACGAAGGCGCGCAAGGTTCGCGCGCTGGCCCCGTAGGTCTCGAACTCGTCCGGGGTCATCCCGTCCGGCTCGTAGGCGCGGCGGAAGTCGGGAATCCGGTCGTAGAGGTCGGCGATGAGGGCGGGATCGACCGGCTCGTCCATCCGCGGCCGGGGCGCGATCCCGCTCGCGTTGAAGCGGACCTGCCAGGGGTACGGGAGCGTCAGGCTGACCTCCCCGCCGACCAGCTCGGTCCAGTGGAGGCGGTGGCGGTAGGCCGCCGCGAGAAGGCGGGTCCGGTAGCCGCGCTCGCGGAAGATCCCGTAGGCACGCTTGAACGCGGCGACGCCGGCCCAGTTCGGCGCGTCGGGGTGGACGGCGAGGTTGTCCCGTTCCACGACGATCTTCATCCAGTCGTCGAGCCGCCCGATCATGATGGTGGCGATCGGGGTCATCGACGCGACGTCGTGCCCGACGGCGGCGCGCCGGTCGAGGCCGCGCTCAACGGCTTCGGCGATGGCGATCGCCTGCGGCACCGTGAAGCTGACCGTCCCGTTGATGTTGACGCCGCGGAAGGTCGCCTCCTCGATAGCGACGAGGCCCGAGGCGGTGACCGGGAACTTGACCTGCATGTTCGGCGCCAGGGCGGCGAACCGCACGGCCTGCTCCACCATGCGGGCCGGATCGCGGTGGTTCGCCGGGTTCGTCTGGACCGAGAGCCGGCCGTGGCGGCCGCCCGTGCGGTCGAAGACCGGGTACAGGATGCCGGCGCCCCGGGCGGCCATCTCCTCCACGATCGCCCAGGTCAGCTCCACCTCGCTCCACGTCGGGTTCGCCGCGGCGAGCTCGTGCACCCGCGGGACCCAGTGGGTCTTCTCCTTCTTCATGACGTCCAGCACGATGCTCGGGTTGGAGGTTGCCCCCGTCGCGCCGCGCTCGATGGCGTAGGTGAGCTCATCGACGGCACAGGAGTCGTTCCAGTACTGGGTGGGCGTCTCCTGCGTCATCCGCAGGAGCGGGCTGTCATGCGCGGTGGTTGTCATCGGGAAGCCTCCTCGGGACCCGAGGCCTGCGGCGCCGCCGGGTCCCAGTTCATCAGCCACGCGTGGTCCGGGTCCACCGTGAAGTGCCAGGCGCGGTTTGGGCCGGCCATGACATTCAGGTAGTAGCAGTCGTAGCCCGCCGGGGCGCCGACCGGATGGTAGCCCGCCGGCACCAGGACGACGTCGCCGTCGCCCGGCGCCATGACCTCGTCGAGCGAGCGGTCGGGCGTGTAGACGCGCTGGAACGCGAACCCCTGGGGCTTCGCGAACCGGTAGAAGTAGAGCTCCTCCAGGCGAGCCTCCCGGGGCGGGTCCTCCGTGTCGTGCTTGTGGGGTGGGTAGCTGGACCAGTTTCCGCCCGGCGTGAACACCTCGAAGGCGATCAGGCGGCCGGCCTCCGCGGCGGGCGGAAGCAGGTGGTGGATGCGCCGCTCCGTCTGGCCGGCGCCACGGACCTCCACGAGGATCTCGTCGGGCGCTACGTACGCCGTGCGGCCAACTGGTCCGGCCGGCGCGCTCGCGACGACGACGAGGGCGTCGGTCTCGGCGATGACCTCGACCGGCAGCCCGGGCGCCACCAGGACCACCGGAGGCGGAGGGCCGTCGAAGACGGTTTCCCGGGAGCCCACGACGCCGAAGTCGTGGTCTCCCGCCCGGACCGTGGCCCGGCCCTCGAGCACGAGGACGAGGCGCTCCCGATCGTCCGCCGGACGGCTGGCCGGCTGCCCCGGCCGGAGCCGGTAGGCAGCGAAGTCGAGGTAGCTCCAGCCGGCCGAGGCCGCGTCAACGGCCACGATCGTCCCGTCCGGGCCGGGCCCCGCGGCGCGGCGGTGCAGCCGTCCCCGGTGTCGGGTTGGGTCGCCGGCGTGCGGCACGGCGGAGGCGGCGCGCCCCGCGTTGCCCGGGGCCGGACCCGTCGACCCTCGCACGCACAGCGAAACCGGGAGGACCACCTGCTCCGCCCTTCCGCCGCCGACGGCCGGCCGGGCGATGGTCTCGACGAGGCGCCGGACCGCCCAGTAGCCCATCTCGCGCTTCTGCTGGATAACCGTGGTGAGGGGCGGCTCGACCCACGCCGCGGCGTCGATGTCGTCGAAGCCGACGACGCTGATCTCCCCGGGCACGCGGCGGCCCATGGCACGGAGCGCCCGGACGACCTCGATCGCCGTGACGTCGTTGTAGCAGATCAGCGCGGTGATGTCGGGCCGCTCCGCGAGCAGCTCGCCGACCGACTGTCCTCCGGCGCCCGGAGCCCCGAAACCGAGGACGACGGGCACCTCGTCGCGGCCGATGCCGGCCGATGCCAGGGCGTCCAGCGCGCCCCGAACGCGGTCCACCGAGTCGGCGGCCTCGATGGGGCCGGTGACAACGGCGAGGTGCGTGTGACCGAGCCCGAGCAGGTGCTCCGCCGCGAGGCGGCCCCCCGCCCGATTGTCGGAGACGATCGTGGGCACGCCCAGGTCGGCGCGCCCGCTGTTCACGATGACCACCGGGACGGCCGACCTCGCGAGCTGCGCGGCGTACCCGTCGGTCAGGTGGCCGGCGGCCACGATGAGACCATCCACCCGGCCGTCCTGGAGGAGCGCCAGGTGGTCGGCCTCGCGTCGCGGGTCGCGGGCCCCGTTGCACAGGATGATCCGGAATCCGTGCTCCCAGGCCGCGGCCTCGACCGCGGCGACCAGCTCCGGGAAGAACGGGTTATGGACGTCGGTGACGATCAGGCCCAGGGTCTTGGTCATCCGCGTCTTGAGGGAGCGGGCGATGCTGGACGGGCGGTAGTCCAGCTCGTCGACCGCCGCCCGGACGGCGGCGACCGTCGCGGGCCGGGAGGTCGAGGCGCCGGACAGGATCCGGCTGACGGTCGCGGTCGAAACGCCGGCCCGGTGCGCGACGTCGCGGATTGTCACGCCCATCGGGCGGGCCCGGACATCACCGTGCGGCCGTCAGCTGCCGGCGGTCATTGCCCGGTGCCGGCGGGCAGGGGCCGCTTCGCGACTGCGATCGGCCGGCTCTCCTTGAACGACTGGGTCGCCGCCTCGGCGATGGCGAGCGCGGCGCGCCCGTCCTCGCCCGTCACGCGCGGCGCACGCCCTTCGCGCAGGCAAGCCACGAAGTCCTCGACCTCGAGGATGTAGGACGCCTCGAAGCGCTGCAGGAACCAGTACATGTTGTCGTGGGTGACCCCATCCTTGCCGTACCGGCGGACCAACGTTTCCGGGGCCTCTCCCACCACGACCTTGCCGCCGGAGCCGAAAACCTCGGTGCTCACGTCGTAACCGTAAACGGCGCGGCGCGACGAGGTCACCACGCCCAGGGCGCCATTGTCGAACCGGAGCGAGGCGACCACCGTGTCCGCGTCGCCCATCTCGCCGATCGCCGGGTCCACGAGCGCGGCGCCGTAGGCGAAGACCTCCACGACCTCGTGGCCGGTCAGGTAGCGCACGAGATCGAAGTCATGGATCGAGCAGTCGCGGAAGATGCCGCCCGAGACCGCCAGGTAGGAGAGCGGCGCCGGCTGGGGATCGCGGCTGGTGGCCGTGACGAGCTCAACGTTGCCGACCGCGCCCTCCTCGATCATGGTCCGGGCCCGCACGTACGACGGGTCATAGCGGCGCTGGAACCCGATCTGGAGCGGCACGCCGGCCTTCTCGGCCGCGCCGATCGCGGCCAGGGTCCGCTCCATGGTCAAGTCGATGGGCTTCTCGCACAGGATCGGCTTGCCATACGAGACGGCCAGCTCGATCAGGTCAGCATGCGTGTTCGTTGGCGTCGCGATGAGGACCGCGTCGACCGCCGGGTCGGCGATGGCCCGGGCCGGGTCGGGCGTCCACTTGGCACCGAAGTCGGCGGCGCAGGCGCGTCCAACGTCCTCGAGCGGCTCGACGATCCACGGGACGCGGCAGTTCTCCACTCGGTGGGCCAGCGTCTCGGCGTGCTTGCGGCCGATCCGGCCTGCCCCCAGGACCGCGACGGCGAGCGGGGCGGGACGGGTACCGGGGGCGGGGCTCATGGCAGTTCCTCCAGCAGGATGGGCCGGCCTTCCTCGACCGACCGGATGGCGGCGGCAGCGATACGGAGAGCAGCGAGCCCGTCGTCAAGCGTGGCGGCCGGCTGCGCCGTCCCCCGGACGGCGTCGATGAACGTGTCCAGCTCGCGCCCGAACGCCTCCTGGAAGCGATTCCAGAACCAGTCTTCGCGGAGACGCGGCGTGACCTCGGAACGGGCGGATGTTTCCGTCCGGACGACGAACGGGACGGTCTCTGCGCCCAGAATCTCGACCTCGCCGAGAGACCCCTCCACCTCCCCGCGGATGTCGTAGCCGTAGCGGGCGAAGCGGCTGGCCTCGGCGAGCCCGCTCGCGCCCCCGGCGAACGAGACGAGGACGCGGGCATGATCGAAGTCGCCCTGCGCCTTGAGCTCGGGCTGGACCATGCAGCGGGCCTCGGCGTAGACGGAAACCGGCTCGTCCCCGATCAGCCAACGACAGGTGTCGTAGTCGTGGCCCATCAGGTCCATCAGCAGGCCGCCCGAATCGACGCTCACGCTCGTGATCCCGCGCGGATCTCGCGTGCAGCTGAAGGCGGCAATCGGCATGCCAATCTCGCCGGTCTCGATGGCGGCGCGAGCCCGGAGGTACGCGGGGTCGCTGCGACGCTGGAAACCGACCTGGACAAGGATCCCGGCACGCTTTGCGGCCGCGAGGGCGCGCACGCCGTCCGGTACGTCGAGGGCAATCATCTTCTCGACGAAGAGCGGCTTCCCGGCCGACGCGCAGGCCTCGATGATGGCTGGGTGCGTGCGGGCGTTGACGGCCGCGACGACCACGTCCACCGAGGGGTCGTCGACGACAGCGGTCCAGTCGGCCGTCCAGGGCGCGCCGATCTCGACGGCGACGGCGCGGCTGCGCTCGCCGGAGCTTGCCAGGACCGCGCGAGTCCCGCGGCGGCCAGCGGCGATGTGGCGGGCATGGCGCGCTCCGAGCCAGCCCAGCCCGATCAGGCCAACGCGGATTGTGGCGGACACGGACGTGCCTCCTTGGGCGTGCTGGGTGTGCGGAAGAGAGTGGGCGCGCGGCCGGCGGGGGCCGCGCGCCCGGAAACGACGCGAGGGGCCTACTTGAAGTTGGCGACGTTGTCCTTCGTGACGAGCTCAACGCCCGTGTTCACGCTGGCATCGACCGTCTCGCCGGCGATGACCTTGACCGCGGTCTCGACGCCCATCTGGCCGATCTTCTTGGGGAACTGCGCGATGGAGCCGGTGAGCCCGCCTGCCGCGACCGAGGCGAGGGCATCCGGGTTGGCATCGAACCCGATGATCGGGATCGTCTTGTTGGCCTGCTGGGCGGCCTTGAGGGCGCCGAGGGCCATCTCATCGTTCGTGGCAAAGACAGCCTTCAGATCCGGGTTGGCCTGCAGCACGTTCTCCATCACCGACTGGCCCTTGGCCCGGTCGGAGTCGGCAGGCTGGACGATGACCGTGGCGCCGGCCGCCTTGAGCACGTCGGACGCGCCCTGCTCGCGCAGGTTGTGGACGGCGTCGCCCGCCTGACCACGGATGATCAGGACCTTGTCGCCGGCCTTGACGCCGACCGTCTTGACGAAGTAGTCGCCGGCCGCCTTGCCACCCGCGGTGTTGTCGGTCCCGACGAACGCCTTCTTGGGAGCGAATTCCTTGTTCGTGTCGATCAGGATGATCGGGATCCCTGCGTCGGCCGCCTTCTGGAGCGAGGGCAGCACCTGGTCGGCGCCCGTCACGGCGATCACGATCGCCGCAACCTTCTTGGCGACGGCGGACTCGACCTCGGCGATCTGGGCCGTGACGTTCGTCTCGGCGTCCGGACCTTCGAACGTGATCGTGCAGCCTGGGAACTCGGCCTTGGCGTCATCGACGCCGGAGCCGACCGTCTTCCAGTAGGTGCTGGTGCCGGCTTTGACGATCACCGCGATCGTCTTGCCCTGGCAGGCGGCCGCACCGGCGGCGCCGCCCGTGCTCGCCGCGGGCGAGGCGGCGGAGCCCGATGGGGCCGTCGTCGCGCTCGATGAACAGGCCGCCAGGAGCAGGCCGAGTGCGGCGACGCTCGCGGCTAGTGTGCGCTTGGACTTCACGCGTGATCCTCCTCTGGGGAGCTGAGAAGCCAGCTCCGTGCTCGTATCGGTGCGCTCGCGCGCGGCGATCCTGGGGCGAACCTCCTCTCCAGCGTGCCCGGCCGACGACGGGCACCCGACTTCAGCGGGATGTCACCGGGACTGCCCGGCGCGCCGCCGGAGAACGTCGACGTACACGGCCGCGATGATCACGGCGCCGATGACCACGGTCTGCCAGTTCGTGTCGACGCTCATGATGTTCAGGCCATTCCGCAGGACCCCCATGATGAGAGCCCCGATGAGGGTCCCACTCACCGTGCCCACCCCGCCGAAGAAGCTGGTGCCGCCGATGATGCAGGCGCTGATCGCATCGAGCTCGAAACCGAGCCCCGCGTTCGGGTACCCCGAGTCCGTTCGCCCGGCGAGGACGACTGCAGCGAGGCCGGCCATGAGTCCGGAGATCGTGTAGACGAGGACCAGGATCCGGTCCACGGGCACCCCGGAGAGTCGCGCCGCCTCGGGGTTGCCGCCGGTTGCGTAGATGTGACGCCCGACGACCGTCCGATTCAGGAAGAAGTAGAACCCGACGTAGGCGAGGACGACGACGAAGAGCATGATCGGGATCGAGACGACCCCGTCACCCGAGCCAAGCCGGATTTCGTCGTTCCCGATGAACTTTACGACCCCGCCGCCGAGCGCCGAAATCGAGGCCCCCCCGGTGATCACGAGGGCTGCCCCGCGCGCGATGTTCATCATGCCGAGGGTGCTGATGAAGGGATGGGGCAGGTGCAGCCGGGTCAGGAGCAGGCCGTTGCCCACACCCAGGGCGGCGCCCACCAGGAGGGCCGCGAGCAGCCCGATCGATTGGTCGAGACCCGCCTTCGTGATGACCATCGCGAGGACGACCATGGCAAGCGCGAGCACGGCGCCGACGGACAGGTCGATGCCCCCGGTCAGGATGACGACGAGCATTCCCAGCGCGAGCAGCGCGTTCACCGATGTCTGGCGGGCAATGCCCGCCAGGTTGCCCGTGGTCAGGAACGACGGCGACGAGAACGCGAAGATGGCGACCAGCAGGATCAGGCCGAGGAGGGCTCCCAGCCGGAAGGCGACCTCGGTCCAGTTGCGGCGCTCTTCGTCCTGGGCGGCGACGGCCACGGGCTCAGGCTGCGATGACATGTTCCTGCCCCATCGCCGCGGCCAGGATCCGCTCCTGGTTCATCTCGTCGCCCGCCAGCTCGGCGACGATGCTGCCGCCTCGCATGACGAGGACCCGGTCGCTCATGCCCAGGACCTCCGGTAGCTCGCTCGAGACCATGACGATGGCGGCGCCCTGCTGCACCAGGCTCGTCATCAGCTGGTAGACCTCCACCTTCGCCCCCACGTCGATTCCCCGCGTCGGCTCGTCGAAGATCAGGACTCGAGAGCGCGACGCCAGCCACTTCGCAAGGACGACCTTCTGCTGCGTTCCGCCCGACAGGGAGCGGGCGGGCCGGTGGACCGACGGCGTCCGGATGCGCAGCGACTCAACGAACCCGCGTGCGCGGGCCACGACCTTGCCGAGATCGAGGAACCCGTGCCGCGAGACGTCGCCCGGCGACGCCATGCTGATGTTCTCCGCGATCGACAGGAGGAGCACGAGGCCCTGCGTCTTGCGGTCCTCGGGCAGCAGCCCGATGCCGGCCCGGATCGCGTCGACCGGGTGGTGGACCCCAACCTCCTTCCCGTCGACGAAGATTCGGCCGGCGTCCAGGTGGTCGGCGCCGAAGATGGCCCGCACGAGCTCCGTGCGGCCCGCCCCGACGAGACCGGCGATCCCGAGGATCTCGCCTGCCCGCACGGCGAAGCTCGCGTCATTGAGGACGCCGCGGCGTTCGAGGTGCTCCACCCGGAGCACCTCCGCGCCGGGCTCGACCAGCGTCTTCGGGTACTGCTTGGTCAGGTCGCGGCCGACCATCAACCGGATGAAGTCGGCAATCGGCAAGCTGGCAGGAACCGTGTCGACGTAGTGGCCATCGCGCAGGACGGTGACGGTCGTGCCGACCTGCGGAACCTCCTCGAGGCGGTGGCTGATGTAGATCACACCCGCGCCGCGCGCCTGGAGCTGCTTCACGACCCGAAAGAGCTGGATGATCTCGTGGTTCGTGAGCGCGGAGGTCGGCTCGTCCATCACGACGATGTCTGCGTTGGCGCTGACGGACCGGGCGATCTCGACCATCTGCTGCTGGGCCACGCCCAGCTTCCCGACCTGGTGGCCGGGATCGATCGGCAGGTCCAGCTCCTTCAGGATGGCCGACGTCTCGCGGCGCATCCGGGCCCAGTCGATGATGCCCGGCCGCCCCGGGATCCGCGGCTCGCGGCCCATGAAGACGTTCTCCATGACCGAGAGCTGGGAAACCAGGTTGAACTCCTGGTAGATCAGCGCGATCCCGAGGTCAAGGGCATCGCGAGGCGAGTTGATCTTCACCTCGCGACCCTTGAGCTCGATCTTCCCGGCGTCCGCGTGGTATGCGCCGCCGAGGATCTTCATCAGCGTGCTCTTGCCCGCGCCGTTCTCGCCGAGGAGCACGAGCACTTCGCCGGCGCGGACCTCCAGCCGCACGTCGTCGAGCGCCACGACCCCGGGGAACCGCTTGGTGATCCCCGACATGCGGAGCAGCACATCGCCGGAACCGGCAGCGGTCGTCATGGTGACCAAGCCTACCCGGCCAGCTCGCGGAGAATCAGGTCCACGACCGCGCGGCTCATCGCGGCGCTCTCGGACGGCGGACGCCAGGTCGTGTCCTGCTCGACCATCACCCAGCCCGCGTAGTCCATCCCGTCGAGCGTCCGCAGCACGCCGCGAACATCCAGCAGCCCGCGGCCGGATTCGCAGAAGACACGGCTCCGGAGGCCAGCCAGGAAGCCGTCGACCTCACCCGTGGCCATCGCGGCCTTCACGGTCGGGTCCACGTCCTTGAGGTGGACGTGCTTCACGCGGTCGCCGTAGCGGGTCAGCCCGGCGACGGGGTCGCCGCCGCCGAGGAGGTAGTGGCCGACGTCGAGGCACGACCCGACGACCGCCGGGTCACTCATCGAGAAGAGCTTCTCGACTTCCGCCGGTGTCTCGACGTACGTACCGACGTGGTTGTGAAACGCGAGCGGGTGGCCAAGGTCGGAAGCCTCGCGGCCGAGTGTCTCCAGGAGCACCGCCAGGCGGCGGAACCCCTCGTCAGTCATCCTCGGGACGTCCGGACCGTCGGCGCGCCCGCCCCACGGGGCGCGGGCCGGGCCTACAGGCAGCGCCGCCACCAGCGTGTCGCCGTGGGCGGCATGCAGCTCGGCGAGCTTCGCCCGACCGAACTCCAGGGCGCCCGCCACCGGGCCGTCCGCGTCGCACTCGATGCACGCGTAGACCTCGGCGATGCGTAGGGCGCGTGCCGCAAGGGCCTCGTCGAGGGCCGCGCCGCGCGGGAACGACCCGGCGAGCTGGGTGCCCTCGAAGCCGAGCCGGGCGATCTCGTCGAGGATCTGGAGCGGCTCGATCGGCGGGGTCAGCTCTGGCAGGTCGTCGTTCGCCCAGAGGATGTGGACGATCCCGAGCTTCGCGCGCGGGATGGCGCGGCGGCCGACGACTGCGGCCGGCTCAATGGTTCGTGCGCCCGTCATCGCTGCTGCTCCTCTGCGCGGCCCGCGAGCTGGCTCGCGTATTGCTCCGGATGGAACTCCGGGACCGGGGCATCCCACCACCCGGTCTTGTCGAGGGCGTGCTCCGCCTCCCGGCCAACGTTCACGGCCACGAGGGCGGGCCCACCGTGGGCGAGGGCGCGCTCCACGGCCGGGCGGACTGCATCGGGGTGGTCCACCTGCTCCGCCTGAAGCCCGAAGGCCTCGCCGATCGCGCGGTAGTCGGGCGAGTACAGGGAGCCGTCGGGACGCAGGAAGTCGGTCTTTGCCGTGCGGCCGAAAAAGCTGCGCTGGCCGCCCTTGATGCTCATCCAGCCGCTGTTGTTGAGCACCACGAAGACGACCGGGAGGTCCAGGAGCTCCGCGGCGGCAAGCTCCTGGACCGTCTGCAGAAAGTCGCCGTCGCCTGCGATCCCGATCACCTGGCGGTCGGGTCGGCCGAGCTTGGCGCCGATCGCGCCGGGGACGGTGAAGCCCATCGTGCTGAAGCCGCCCGACGTGATGTGCGTCCGCGGGGCACGGGTCACCCAGTTCTGCTTGACGATGCTCTGGGGCAGCCCGGCCCCGGTCACGACGACGGCGTCGGGCTCGGTCGCCCGCTGGATCTCGAAGATCGCCCGGGCCTGGGTCATGGGCACCAGGCTCGAGCGTTCCTTCCTGCGCTTGAGCTCCTCCCAGGCCGCCTTCTTCGCCTGGATCTCCTCGAAGTAGGCGGTGCTTCGGTAGTGGCCGGCGTTCGCCGGGCCCAGGGCTTCGAGCAGGTCCTCCAGGGTCGCCTTCGCGTCACCGAGGAGGCCAACCTCGACGGGATAGTTCTTGCCGATCTCGCGCGGGTCGATATCGAGGTGGATCAGCTTGCCGGGCGGGATCGAGAACGTGACGCCCTTGCGCCACGAGCTCGCCGACCAGTCGGTGAACCGGCAGCCAACGGCCAGGAGCACATCGGCGGACGCCGCGAGCTCGTTGCCGGAGGTGGAGGCCGTGTCCCCGATGCTCCAGGCATTCAGCTCGTGGGTCTCGTCGATGGCCCCCTTGCCCTGCCACGTCGTGACGACCGGGGCGCCAAGGCGCTCCGCGAGCACGGTCAGCTCCGCCCAGGCGCCCGCCAGCATGACGCCGCCGCCGGCCACGATGACCGGCCGCGTTGCCGCGCGGAGCAGGGCCGCCGCGCGCTCGACATCCTGCCCCGCCGCGCGGGGGCCGTGGCGCGCCTCACGAGATTCCGGGTCCGGGATCACGACATCGGCCGCGTCCGCCTGGACGTCCATCGGCAGGTCCAGCAGGACCGGCCCCGGGCGCCCGGAGAGCATCTGGTTCCAGGCCCGGTGCAGGACGAACGGCAGCTCGTCCACGCGCGACGGCTGCCACCACTCCTTGACGACCGGCTCGAAGATCCGCGGGTTGTCGGCGACGTGGCGGCGCTCCACCTCCTGGAAGAGCCCGTGGCCGCGCATGTACGTGTGGGCGGATCCCGTCATGAGCATCACCGCGGTCGAGTCGGCGTAGGCCGTCGCCATGCCGACCACCGTGTTGGTCTGCCCCGGGCCGATGCTCGTGAATGCCAGGAGCGGGCGGCCCGTGACCCGGTAGTAGCTGTCGGCGACGTGGACCGCGGACTGCTCGTGCATGACCTGGATGGTCTGCACCTGGTCGGCGTGATCAAGGAGCACGTCGGTCAGGTTCCAGCACCCGTGGCCGGGGATACCCACCGCGTAGGGGACTCCCTGGCGGACCAGGTACTCGACCAGGATCTGGGCGCCCGTCAGCCGGCGCGCGCCAGCAGCCTCCGAACCCATCGTCGCCTCCATGCTGGCTGCACCCGCCGGGCGCGGCCTGTCCGATTCCCCCTGCCCCCTATCCGCGGTCCACCGCTCGAACCACCGGCCCTCTCGCCTCCGCGCCCAGGGGTTCCCCGTGCGAACCGTGTAATCGATTGCACCGCATCTTGCGCGCCTCCAGTGCTCCCGTCAAGACGGGATTCCGCGGTCTCTGAACGCGGACGAAACTCACGCGTGGACCGGTCACGAGGCCTTCATGCAAACGACGAGAAGAATGCGTAAGCGCCGTCTTCGCGCGCCCGGCGTCATTCGCCGGCGGCTGTCAGTCGCCGCCCGGCGTCACTGGCCGGCGGCGCCCCCGGACCCGAACAGGGCGACGAGCCAACTCTCCAGCGGGGTCTGCTGTTGCATTGCGGTGCCCAGGCGGCGAGCCGGCGAGCCGGGCGCGTCCGGCGCGATCGACGGGGCGTCGGCCGCGATCTCGAAGGGCCGCTCGGACTTGGAACCCAGCCCGTAGCCGCGGGCCTGCTGGAGGATCCAGCGCTGCGTCTGGACGAGGTTCAACTCGTCGCGGAGCGCCGCCACGTGGGCGACCAGGGCCTCGTTCGTCGCTTGCTCCTGGACCGCGCGCTCGGCGGCACGCGCGGCCTCGGACGCCTGGCCAGCGAAGCTGATGACGACCCAGATCGTGACGAACGCCGTGGCCGCCCAGCCGACGCGATGGCGCGAGAGCCCCGCGATCCCCAGCCCGGCCAGCGACACGGGCGACGCACCGGCACTCGGCGACGATGCGCTCCCCGACTCCTCGATGGCCTCGGGGACGGCCACGCTCGACGGCGGCTTGGGCGGCATGGCCGGATGGTAGCTGCGCGCAGCTAGCGTGTCAAACCGCGCGGCGTGCCGGACAAGCTCGCACGGACCACGTGGACGATCCGCGGGGCGCCCGGATCTGGGTGCTAGACTGCCACCATACCGCTCATCTGTTCGAATACAACGGGAGGCGCAATGATGCGCACGTACGCGGCCGCTCCCGCCGACGCTGTGCTCGCACGGCTGCTCGAGGAGCCGTCCCTGGCCCGCGGCGTCGTTCACCATGCCCTCTTGCCGGCCCGGGACGCGGACACGGTGCCACTTCCGGCCTGGGTGGATCCGCGAATCCGGGGCGCTCTCGCGCAGCAGGGCATCGAGGCCCTCTACACCCACCAGGCGGAAGCGCTCGCCGCCGTGCGATCCGGTCGCGACGTATGCGTCGTGACGCCCACCGCGTCCGGGAAGAGCCTCTGCTACGAGCTGCCGGTCCTCCAGGCGCTCGCCGAGGACCCGTCGGCGCGGGCGCTCTGGCTCTTCCCGACGAAGGCCCTCGGCCAGGACCAGGTCGCCGCATTCCGTGCCCTCGCCGCCGCGGCCGGCCTGGCGGTCTCCACGGCGACCTACGACGGCGACACGCCCGGGCCGATCCGCTCCTCGATCCGTGAGGCCGGCCAGGTCGTGGTGACCAACCCGGACATGCTCCACGCCGCGATCCTTCCCCACCACACAAAGTGGTTCCAGCTCTTCGAGCAGGTCCAGGTCATCGTCGTGGACGAGCTGCACCTGTACCGCGGGCTGTTCGGAAGCCACGTCGGCAACGTGCTCCGGCGGCTCCTCCGCATCTGCCGCCATTACGGCTCCAACCCCGTGATCGTCACCTGCTCGGCCACGATCGCGAACCCGGGCGAGCTGGCTACCCGCCTCACGGGCCGGGCACCGCTCGTCGTGGACCGGAACGGCGCGCCTGCGGGCGAGCGTCACGTCCTTTTCGTGGACCCCCCGGTCATCGATGCGCCGTCGGGCGCACGCGGCTCCGCGCTCACCCTCGCCCAGCGCTGGGCCCTGCCGTTCCTGCGAGCTGGCCGCCAGACGATCGTCTTCGGGCGATCGCGCACGGGCGTGGAGCTGATCCTGACGGGGCTCCGCGAGGCGCTCCGGGAACATGGCGGACCCCGGGCGCGGGTCCGTGGCTATCGCGGCGGGTACCTGCCCACCGAGCGCCGCGCGATCGAGGTGGGCCTGCGCAACGGGGACATCCTCGGAGTCGTGAGCACGAACGCGCTGGAGCTGGGAGTGGACATCGGCCGCCTCGACGTGGCCGTCCTGGCCGGCTACCCCGGGTCGATCGCCGCAACGTGGCAGCAGATCGGGCGGGCCGGGCGGCGGCAGGACGCAAGCGTGGCGGTCCTCGTCGCTTCGTCCGCACCAGTGGACCAGTACGTGGTCCACCACCCGGAGTTCCTGCTCGACCGTCCGCCGGAGGAGGCGCGGGTTGACCCGGACAACCTCCACGTCCTGCTCGCCCACCTCAAGGCGGCCGCGTTCGAGCTGCCGTTCACGCCGGGAGAGGTCTTCGGTCCGGGGCCGGCCGACGATCTCCTCGCCTTCCTGGGCGAGGACGGCCACGTGCATGCCGGCGACGACGGCCGCTGGTACTGGGCCTCGCCGGACAACTTCCCGGCCTCGTCGATCTCCCTGCGCACGGCTGCCGAGGAGAACGTCGTCATCATCGACACGACGCCGGACCGGCCGAATGTGATCGGCGAGCTGGATCTCTTCTCCGCCCAGACCCAGGTCCACGAAGGCGCGATCTACCTCCACGAGTCGGCCCAGTTCCACGTCGACCGGCTCGACTGGGACGAGCGCAAGGCGTACGTCCGGCGCGTCGACGTGGATCACTACACGCAGGCCGAGCTCGCGGTCACGCTGAAGCCACTCGACGTCTTCGCCCAGGCGGAGGCCCCCGGTGGCCAACGTCGCCACGGCGAGGTGATGGTGGCGAGCCGCGCCACGATCTACAAGAAGCTCAAGTTCGTCACGAACGAGAACCTCGGCTGGGGCAAGATCCACCTTCCCGAGCTGGAGCTCCAGACCACGGCCTACTGGGCCAGCCTGGACGGTGCGGCTGCCGGCTGGCGCCGGGCGGACCTCGACGTCGCGCTCGCCGGGACCGGGCGCGCGCTCCAGACCGTCGCGAGCGTCCTCCTGATGGTGGATCCCCGCGACCTGGGTCTCGTGGTCCAGGTCCGCTCTCCACACGCGGAGGCGCCCACCATCTACCTCTACGAGGCGGTGCCGGGCGGAGTGGGGCTGGCGGAGCGGCTCTGGGAACGCCACGCGGAGCTGGTCGGTGGCGCCGCGGAGCTCGTCGCGGCGTGCGGCTGCGAGAGCGGCTGCCCGTCCTGCACGGGCCCGCGGCCACCCGGCGGCGACGCCGAGGTGAATGCGAAGAGCCTGGTCCTCCGGCTGCTCGCCGCGCTCGGCGCGGCCCGGGCCGGGGGTGCGCGTGACGGGGCTGCGTCCGCCCGGCACCGGGCCGGCGGCGCAGCCACCGCGGTCCGCACCACGGTCCCGGTCGCGCGATGAGCGACACCGCGCTCCTCCAGCGCCGTCTCGCCGCGCTTCGAGCGGCCCGGGCGCCGCAACCGGTACCGCGGCGCGACAACGTTGCGTCCCCGGGCCGCAAATGGGGCGCGGCCCAGGCGGAGCGCCTCGCCGCCGCGGTCGGCGGCGAGGCGCTCGACGGGTCGGCCGGCCACGTGGTTCGCGTCGAACCGGAGACCATCGCGTTGCCGCTGGAGCGCCCACGCCTGGCTTCGCTGCCGGGCCAGCCACCGGCCGACGCGCGACTCGTCTGCCTCGACACGGAGACGACCGGGCTGAGCACGGCCGCCGGGACGCTCGCGTTCCTCGTCGGCCTGGGCTGGTGGGAGGGAGATCGCTTCCGGCAGGTCCAGCTCCTCTGCCCGGACCACGGCGACGAGCCTGCCCTCCTCGCGGCGGTCGACGCGGCGATCCCGCCCGACGCGTGGCTGGTGACCTACAACGGCCGCGGCTTCGACTGGCCGCTCCTCGTGACGCGCTACCGGCTCATCCGCCGGGCGGCGCCCGTGCACGCCGGGATGCTGGACCTCCTCCCGCATGTCCGGCGGCTCTTCCGGCACCGCCTGGGCGACGCACGCCTCGTCACCGTCGAGCGCGAGCTGCTCGGCGTGCGGCGGGACGGCGACGTCGGTGGCTGGGAGATCCCGGAGCGATACCTCGCGTTCGTCCACGGCGGGAGCGCAGCGCCCCTCGCCCCGGTCGTCACCCACAACGCGGAGGACGTGCGGTCGCTCGGGCGGCTGCTCGTCCACCTCGACCGGCGCTACGCGGACCCGGACCGCCGCCGACTGGCGCCATCCGGCGATCTCGTGGCGCTCGCCCGCGGTTACACGCGGGAGCGGCGCCACGACGCGGCGCTGGACTGTCTCGACGAGGCGGACGCCGGTTGGCGGCCGCCGGCCCCCGGTTCGGAGGCGTGGCCGTACGCTGTCGCGCCCCCCGCCATCACCGTCTCCCGCGAGCGGATCCGGGCCGAGCGTGCCCGGACGCTCCGCCGCCTCGGGCGCCCCGCCGACGCGGCCGCCGCCTGGGAGGCGATCGCGGCCGTGGGTGGGCCCGGTGCCGCCCACGCCTGGGTGGAGGTCGCCAAGGTCCGGGAACACGCCCTCGCGGATCACGTCGGAGCCCTGGCCGCGACCGCTGCCGCGGAACGCGCCACGGAGCGTTCCCGCCTCCTCGGGATGCCCGACCCGGCCCTCGAGCCCGCCCTTGCCCGTCGCCGCCGGCGGCTCGGGGCGCGGCTTCGTCGCGCCGGGGACGGCGCCCGCCCCTGACAACGACCGCGCTGTTCCCCGATGATAGGCTCGACGGCGATCCCGCCGTATCCAGGAGCCCGCATGCCCCCCTTCGACGTCGCCGCGATCCGTGCCCAGTTCCCGGCACTGCGCAGGGAACAGGACGGCACCCCGGTCGCCTTCCTCGACGGTCCGGGCGGGACGCAAGTCCCGGAGCGGGTGATCGACGCAGTGGCCGGCTACTACCGCACGATGAACGCGAACAGCGGCGGCGCCTTCGTCACGAGCCGGGCGACCGACGCGCTGGCTGGCGCGGCCCACGCCGCGGTCGCGACCTTCCTGGGCGCGGCCGACCCGGACGAAGTCAAGTTCGGCTACAACATGACCACCCTGACGTTCCATCTCAGCCGTTCCATCGCCGCAAGCTTTGCGGCCGGCGACGAGATCGTGGTCACGACGCTCGACCACGAGGCGAACGTCTCCCCGTGGCGGGCGGTCGCCGCGGACCACGGCCTCGTGGTCCGAACCGTCGACATCCACCCGGAGGACGGCACCCTCGATCTCGATTCGCTCGACGCAGCCCTCGGCCCTCGCACGCGGCTCGTCGCATTCGGGTACGCGTCGAACGCGTTGGGAACGATCAACCCCGTCGACGAGATCGTCCGGCGCGCCCACGCGGCGGGGGCGCTCACGTTCGTGGACGCGGTCCACTTCGCGCCCCATGGCTCGATCGACGTCCGCGCCCTGGACACGGACTTCCTTGTCTGCTCGGTCTACAAGTGGTTCGGGCCGCACCTCGGGGCGCTCTACGGGAAGGCCGCCGTCCTCGATCGCCTCCCCGCGTACAAGGTCCGGCCCGCCCACGATCGCTACGAGACGGGGACGCCGTCCTTCGAGGCGTTCGCCGGGACGCTCGCCGCGGTCGACTATCTCCGCGACCTGGGCCGGACGTACGGCGACGGAGCGGACGGCGCGGACTCCGGCGAGGCTCGCGGCGAGCTGGTGGCGGCGATGCGCGCGATCGCCGGCTACGAGCGCTCGCTCGGCGGCCGGATGCTGGACGGCCTCACTGCGATCCCGGGCGTGCACGTCTGGGGAATCGCGGATCGGGCCAGGACCCACGAGCGGACGCCCACCTTCGCCGTCACGCTCGACGGGATCTCGCCCGCCGACGCCGCGGCGGAGCTCGGCCGGGCGGGCATCTTCACCTGGGACGGCGACTTCTACGCGCGCGGGCTTATCGAGCGGCTGGGCACCTACGAGCACGGAGGCGTCCTCCGGCTTGGCCTTGTTCACTACTCCACCGCGGCGGAGGTCGATCGGACGCTCGAGGCCCTGGCGCACCTCGCTGCCGGGACGCCGGTCGGGCCACGGCCCGTCGCCCGCTAGAATCCGGGCTCAACGCAGGCAAAGGAGACGCGGTGCACTTCTACGAGCTCCACGAGGGCGACGACGAGCTCTACTCTGACGTGCTCCTCGGCCGCGAGGAGGAGATGCCCGCGGATGACTTCTTCGAGCTTGTCCAGGGGCTCCGCAAGCAGCTCCAGGGCCATCACGAAGAGGACACGCTGATCGAGGCGATCGCGGTGGAGCTCGAGCGCAACCACGCCTTCCTCTTCATCTCCGATGCGCGGATCACGGCGGCGGTCAACGTGTCAACCGACGAGGAGGACAACTTCCTGATCGCGACGGAGGACGAGTTCAGCGCCCTCGGCCTGTCGAACGCTGACTACCGGAGCGCCTTCGCCGACTACGTCGACGAGGACGGCGGCTCCGCGAACGGCTGACCCATCGGGCCGGCAAGCCGACGAAGGACGGCGGCGCGATCCGGCACGGTCTCCAGGCCGGGCCCCTCCACCGTGAATGACGCGGCCGCCGCCGCGAAGCGGACGTCCGGCATGGGCCCGATCGCACCGGCCGCCGCACGATGCCCGGCCTCGGCGCGCACCGCGTCCGGGGTCGTGTGCACGACGCTCGCCACGAGCGCGGCGAGGAACGTGTCGCCGGCGCCGGTGGCGTCCACCTCGCCCGCGGCCTCGACCGCCGGGTAGTGCACGACCCTCCCGATACCGTCCGCGGTCACCTCGGCGAGCCGTCCGCCGGCGACGCCGTGCGTGAAGACGAGCCACGCGCCCGGGTGCAGCAACGGGGCGAGGTCTTCCGGCGACGTCCCCGGCTCCACGTCGTGCTCGCTGAGCCCGACCACGTCAGCCCGCCGCACGAGACGCCCGGGGGCCGGCGCCCGGCGCTCCACGCGCGTGCCGGCCCGCAGCGTTCGGAGCAATCCCTGCCACCCCAGCGCCACGAACACATCTGCGGGGATCGGGTCCGCCCAGGCATCATCCAGCTCTCCCGCGACGGGCGCGAGGATCCAGGCGCGAGCAGCCCGCCAGGCCACCGGCATCGCGACATGGGGCAGCGGGCGGCCCGGCTCCAGGCAGGTCTGGATCCGGCCCCCCGGCGAATCGACATTCCGGAAGACGGGGCCGAGCGGCAGGCGGACGCGGAGCAGGTCCACGCCTGCCGCTGCCAGCAACTCCAGCTCGTGCGACTCGAATGCCTGGGGGCCCAGGCCGATGACCGCGGCCGTCCGCAATCCGAGGCGCGCGCTGGTGAGCGCGTTGTAAGTGACGCCACCGCCCAGCCGCCAGCCGCGCGGGTCGTCGGCGGCGAGGTCGCGGCTCGCGGAGCCGACGACCACGACCTCGGGCCCACCCGGCCCCACGCCGGGAAGGCGGCCGTCGCCGGTGTCCGGGCGGCCGGTCATTTCGAGAAGAGGATCTCGAGGACGTCACCATCTCGGACGCGGTACGTCTTGCCCTCCGACCGCAGCTTGCCGTGCCGGCGGGCCTCCGCCATGGCCCCCAGGACCACGAGGTCCTCGTACAGCACGGTCTCGGCCCGGATGAAGCCCTTCGCGAGGTCCGTGTGGATCGCAGCCGCCGCATCGACCGCGGTGGAGCCGTCCGGGATCGGCCAGGCCCGGACCTCGTCGGGCCCGGCGGTCAGGAACGAGATGAGCCCAAGGAGCCGGTACGAGAGCCCGATCACGCGATCGAGCGAGGACTCGGCGATGCCAAGCTCCGCGCCGAAGACGGCGGCCTCCTCCGGGTCCAGCTGGCCGAGCTCCATCTCGATCCGTGCCGAGAGAGCATCGATCAGCGCGTGGCGGTGCGGATAGCGAGAAGCCATCTCGGCCACCCGGCCCGGCGCCGCCGCCAGGTCGCCTTCGCCGACGTTGAGCAGGATCAGGACGGGCTTCTGGGTCAGGAACCGGAAGCCGCGCAGGCTCTTCTCCTCCTCCACCTCGAGGGCTTCATCGCGAATCGGGTGGCCCTCCACGAGCCGCGCCCGGAGCCGGTCCAGGAGCACCGCCTCGCGCTCGTTCGCCTCGCGCTCCGCGGGCGGTCCGTGCCGCCCGGCGCCCCGCAGCCGCTCGAGGCGGCGGTCCACGACGGCCAGGTCAGCAAGCACGAACTCGAGATCCAGCTGCTCCAGGTCCCGCCAGGCGTCCACCGAGCCGGCCGGATGTGGCAGCGCCGGGTCGTCCCAGGCGCGGACCACGTGAAGCAGCGCGTCGGCGTCGCGAAGCCGGGCGAGGTGCTCCGCCGGCAACTCCTCGGTGCCCACCCGGCCCTCCGAGGAGGCGGGCGGCGCCGGCAGGTCAACGTACGTGACGTCCGCGTGGACGATCTTCTTCGGATGAAAGATCTCCGCCAGCCGATCCAGCCGCGGATCCGGCACCTTGACGACGCCGACGTGGAGCTCCATTCCGCCAAACCCGCCGGTCTGGACGTTGCCCCGGGTCAGCGTGTTGAATACGGTTGTCTTGCCCGACCCGGCAAGCCCAACGATGGCGATCTGCATGCCGTCAGTATCCGGCCCGGGCGTCCACGCTGTTGCGGAGCGGCTCCCCGGCTGCGAAGCGCTGGAGATTGTCTGCGAAGAGCTCCACGCTCCGGTCGAGGACCCGGGCGCTGGACCACGACGTGTGCGGCGTGAGGATGACGTTCGCGAGGTCGTAGAACGGCGAGGTCGGCGGGAGAGGCTCGTCGCGGAACGCGTCCAGCACGGCGCCCCCGAGCCGGCCCTCGCGGAGGGCGCGCAGCAGGGCCTGTTCCACGATCAGGCGGCCCCGCGCCACGTTGACCAGCCACGCCGTTCGCTTCATGAGCGCCAGGGCCCGATCGTCGATGAGGTCCTCGGTCTCGACGGTCAGCGGCAGGGTCAGGACCACGAAGTCCGAGGCCGCCAGCAGGTCGCCGAAGGCTCCCGGACCGCGGAGCTCCACCCCGGGGGGAAGCGGCGGCTCGTCCGGCCGCGGCGCCGGGTCGCGGCGCATCGCGATCACCCGTGGCCCGAACGGCGCCGCGAGCTCCACCACCGCCCTTCCAATGTTCCCGAACCCGACGATCCCGAGGGTGACGTCCCGGAGCTCACGCCCTTCCAACGGCTGCCAGGTGCGCTCCGCCTGGAGCTCCAGGAGCTGCGGGAGGCGGCGGCTCACGGCCAGCACCATCATCAGGACGTATTCCGCGATGGGGCGGCTGAAGACGCCGCGCGCATTCGTGATGGACAGCCCGCGCGCACGCGCCGCCGGGGTGAGGAGTCGCTCCACGCCCGCCGCGGCCGAGTGGACCCAGCGCAGCGACGGCGCGCGCACCAGGAGCCGCTCGTATGCGTCGGCCGCCAGGAACCCGTGGAGCAGGACCTCGACGTCGTCGACCGGTCCGTCGGCCAACCCCTCGTGGGAGAGCATGACGAGCCGCGCGCCCGGCGCTGCCGCGGCGATCAGGGCAAGGTCCTCCGGTCGGTAGCGCGCCGACAGGATCGGCGAGAGGGCAATCGCACGGGGCACGCCGCCCGGGCCACTCCCCGGCCCCGGGTTGGAGGCGGACCGCTGGCCGGTCACGCGACCGTCCCGAGAACGCGCCGAGCCCAGCGCTCGGGGTGATCGAGCTCGTCGTCGCGCGGCAGCGTCTCCGGTCCTTCCCAGAGCCGGCGAAGGGCAACGGGACCGCCGATCCGTTCTATCCCGGCGACGAACCGCTCGCCGCGCGCGTACTGCTCCATCTTGAGATCGAGGCCGGTGACCCGGAGGATTGCCCGCTCCATCGGCGTCCGCGAGGCCCGCCGGGCATGGAACCGGGCCGAGATCGTCTCGACACCGGGCACCAGGTCCCTGCCGACCGCATCCATCACGTGGTCACCAAACCCTTCCAGGAGGCTCATCACCGCCTGCGTCTCGCGAAAGAGCGCGCGCTGCTCGTCGGACATGAGGCGCTCCAGCCAATGGCCGTCGCCGCCGCGGAGCGCCCGCCCCACGACCCGGGCCGCGTCTCCGCCCAGCGACGAGGTGCTCCGCGTGAACGCGCTGAGCTGTCGCTCCAGGCGCTCCGCCAGGTACGGCCGCAGCCACGGGTGCGCCTCGAACTCGAAGGCGTGGGTGGTCTCGTGGAGCGCGATCCAGGTCCGGAACGGCGCCACGTCGACGCCCAGCGAGGCCGCGGTGGCCCGGATGTTCTCCTCCACGAAGAGCAGCTGACCGGGCTCTGCCTCGGCCGAGAGGAGCGCCAGGTCGTACTGGCCCAGCACGCGCTGGCCCATGAAGCCGAGCAGGAACCCGAGCTGGCGGGTGGTGACCCAGCGGTTCGCGAGCGCCATCGACGCCTTGAGCAGGCCGGCACCCTGCGGGACCAGCTGGTCGAGGAGCCCGCCCTCGAGCTTCCCGAAGAGTTCCGCGAACGTGACGAGGTTCGCCTCGACCCAGCCCGCGCGGTCGACGACCGCGACGCGGTCCACGATCCCCGGAAGCGGCGTGCCGAGCGCTTCCTCCAGCGCCGGGACGACGCGCTTCATGGCCGCCGCGTACGCCGGCTCGGTGGCGGCGATCTCGGGGCCGCTGAGTCGGCCCGGGGCGCGTCGAAGACGCGTTTCGGCGAGTCGCGCGACCGCGCGCCAGTCCACGAGGCCGGCGCGCGCCTGGTCCTCTGCCCGACGACCCAGCACGGTCACGGCGGCGCCGAGCGCCGCGCCCACGACGAAGCCGGCCTGCCAGGTGCCGCCCGACGGCCGTCCCGTCGAGTGCTCCGCTCCGCTCCGCCGCGCCGCCATTGCCACGGCCTCAGGCTGCGTCCGCGCCGACCGAGACCCACTCGGCGGACGGGAAGTCGGCACCGAAGAGGCGGCTGGCCAGGGCCTGGAACACTTCCAGGTCCCCGGTTGTCAGCAGGCGGCGCGTGGGAGATGAGGCCCGCTCGGTGGGCGCGTCGTGGCCGGCGCGACCGGCGTCCGCGGCCGTCCCGCGCGTGGTCCCCGGTGCCTCGAGACCGTTGACCGAGAGCAGCTCGGCGAGTGCCCCGGCCGTCGCGGTCGCGCTGTCGACGATCGCCACCCCTTCCCCCACCGCCGCCTGGATGATCGGCCGCAGGAGCGGGTAGTGCGTGCACCCGAGGAGCAGCGTGTCGACCTTCGCCGACGCCGGCAGCGGGTGGATGAACTCGCCGCGCTCGTCGCGCCGGCCAAGCAGCGGCCCCAGCGCCTCCGCCACCGCCGCCATGGCCGCCTCGCCGGCCAGCACGCCCGCCTCGACGAGCGGCACGAGGGTCGGCGTCGCATGCTCGTAGACCTCGACCGCGGGGTTCTCCTCCTTGATCGCGTCGAAGTAGGCATGCGAGCGGATCGTGGCGGGCGTGGCGATCACGCCCACCCGGCGGGTCCGCGTCGCGAGCGCCGCCGCCTGGGCGCCCGGCCGGATCACCCCGAGGACCGGGATGTCGTAGCGGCGGCGATACTCGCCCAGCGCCACGGCAGTGGACGTGTTGCAGGCGACGACGAGCGCCTTGACGTCCTGGTCCACCAGGCGATCGAGACATTCGATCGAGAAGCGGCGCACCTCGGCGTCCGGCCGTGTCCCGTACGGCGCCCGGGCGTTGTCACCCAGGTAGGTCAGGCTCTCGTGGGGCGTGCGGCGGAGGATCTCGCGGAGGACGGTCAACCCGCCGACGCCGGAATCGAAGACGCCGATGGGGCGCGGATCGGACATTGGCTCAGCGGCGGGCGGCGGCCGGCGCCGGCGCCTCGAGGAGCGCCGAGGCGACCTTCGCGACGTCGCGGCTGATCTGGGCGTCCGGGCTCGCGAGCACGAACGGCACGCCCTCGTTGTTGGACTGCATCACGAGCTTGCCGTCCGAGACGATCGCGTGGTCGGGCGCCCGGCCAAGGGCGCGGGCCAGGTCGTCGGGCGCGATCCCGCCGGCAGAATCGGCCCGGTTCACGACGTACCGGATCTTGCCGGCCGGATAGCCGATCGCCCGAAACGCGTCGGCGACGGCGAGCGTGTTGCGGATGGTCGTGGAGTCGTACGTGACGATCTCGAGGATCGTGTCGGTGGCGTCGAGGATCGCGAGCGAGACGTCCCCGAGGGCAGGCGGCATATCGATCACTACGACCTCGTAGACACGACGCAGCAGCGACACGACCTTGTCGATGTCGCGGACGCTCACCATCTCGGCGAGCTCGACGCGCGGCGGCGCCAGGAGAATGTCGATTCCGGAGGGGTCGCGCCAGAGCACGTCCGCCAGGTCCGACTCGCCGATCCTGTCCGTGGGCAGGTCCAGGATCGACGGGGCGTTACCGGGCACCTTGAGGAGCGAGCGGAGATCGCCGAACTGGAGGCACGCGTCCACGAGACAGGTGCGCTGGCCCTGCACGGCGATCGCGACCGCAAGGTTGAACGAGATGGTCGTCTTCCCGACGCCGCCCTTCGGCGCGAAGACCGCGATCACGCGCGACCGGCTCCTCCCGTCGGCGCTCGCGGCCGCCTGGTGGACCGCGCTGACGACGTTGACCAGCTCGAAGCCGGAGAACGGCATGGAGATGACCGCGGCGATCCCCGCGGCCGGGTCGGGCTCGACCGGGCTCTGGGGGACCGTGAGCGCGATCACGGGGATGTGCAGCCCGCCGTCGCGGAGGACCTCCACGACGCGGGCGCCTTTCGTGCGCCCCTGGAGCAGCCAGTCGACAATGATGACGTCCGGGCGCAGCTGCTGGACCTGCGCCGCCGCCCGGCCGCCGTCGGTGACGACGTCGATCAGCCTGATGGTCTGCTGGGCGTTGAGGAGGCCGCGGACGTACTGGGCCACCTGCGGCACGTCCTCCACCAGGAGGAGGCGGATCTGGCTTGGGGGTCCGGACATCGACGCCGACGATACCAGACTCAGGCCGCGGAACCGGGCCTGCGCGCCAGGAGGACCAGGCGGTCGTCGTGCGGGCCGAGTGGCTCCAGGTCGTAGCCGCCGGCGATGAGCTCCACCTCGAGGCCCACGGACTCGGCAAGGACCCGCTGCTCGTCGGCGGAGGTCAGGCGAACGACGTCGCGGCGAAACCACCGGACGGGCGGCTGGCCCGGTTCGCCCTCGTCGAAGAACGTCGTGAGGGCGACCGTTCCCGTTGCGCCATCGTGCTGCGCCGCGGCCGTCTTCGTGACCCACGCGCCGCGCTCCGGGTCTCGCCGCAGGTACTCGAGGTGGAGCCGGCCGTCGTACCGGGCGAGGTCCGCAGCCTCGGGCAGCCAGGCGTCGATGGCAGCCAGGCCGCCCGGGGCGAGGTGCGAGGCGAGCGCCGTCCACGCGGCCCGCTGGGCGTCGCGCGAGCGAAGGAGCAACATCGAGTTGAGGGCCACGAAGGCGAGCCGAAAGGTACCAGCGGCGGGCAGCTCCAGGCCTACGACGTCGCCGAGCACGAGCTCAAGGCGCTGCTCAACTTCCTCGTCGGCAGCGGCCGCGCGGAGCGCGGCTCGCCGGAGCATCGACGGGTCCAGGTCCACGGCGGTGACCGCGAACCCCGCCTCGGCGAGCGGGACCGCGAGACGGCCGGTCCCGGCCATCAGCTCCAGGATCGGGCCCCCGGTCTTCTCGGCCAGCGCGAGCCAGAGGTCCAGGTCCCCGGGATCGTCCAGCAGGTCCAGGTCGTAGAGGCGCGCGAGCGCGTCCGGGAGCTGCTCCGGTTCGGGTGTCTGGGCCACGTGGGTCACGCCGATCGCGTCCCGCGGCCGGCGAAGCGGACCGGTGTCCCGCCGGCCTGCCTGGCTGAGAGCGTGGCGATCGCTTCCATGGCGCACCGGGTGGCCGCCATCGCGGTCACCTGCGTCGGCAGGTCGAAGGCGCCGAATGCCTCGTACTCACGGTCCCAGCCATTGGCGTGGGCGTAGTCCGGCGCGACGTCGACTGGATCGTTCGCGTCGGTCACGCGAGACTCCTCTCGGGCCGCGAGCGTCGTGGGAACGCCGGCGAAGGCGTGCGATGGGGACGCAGGGCCGTCGGTGTCCGCGCCGCCGGTTCGAGTCCACCATCCAGCGGGGCGCCCGCGGATGATAGCGCGCCGAACGTCCGGCTCCTACCCCTCGCCGCGGAACTCCCGCCAGGCCGCCGTGACGAGGGAGGGATCGGCAAGCAGGTCAAGGGCCGTCTCGGCGACGAGCGATGCCGCGACGAGGGTCGTCGTCTCCGCCCGAGGCGTCGCCGCGGCGTCGCGCGACTCGATGGAGTGCCAGGGCACGCCCTGGTCGCAGATCGCGAGGGACGGGTGGATCGTCGGGAGCACGAGGGACACGTTCCCCATGTCAGAGCTGCCGATGTGCTCCGAGTCCACGCCCTCGTCGGCGAGCCCCTTCGCCTCCATGTTGGCACGCCAGAGCCCCGCCAGCGTCAGGCTGTCCTTCATCGTCGTCGACCCGCCCGAGAAGACCAGCTCGCCCTTCACGTCGGCCATCATCGCGGCGCCGTCCACGAGGGCCCGGAAACGCTCGCGCATCGACTCGAAGTAGGCCTGGTCGGTGCTCCGGATCATGAACCGCGCGGTTGCCCGGTCCGGGATGATGTTCGCCGCCGAGCCGCCCTCCCGGATGATGCCGTGGACCCGGGCGTGCTGTGGCACCTGCTGGCGCCAGAGCCCGATCCCCTGGAACAGCAGGACCACCGCGTCGAGCGCGTTCTTGCCCTCCCACGGCTCGCTGGCCGCATGCGCCGCCTTGCCCACGAACGTGACGTCCACGTCCTCGCTCGCGAGGAGCATGCAGTTGACCATGTCACGGTCGGCCGGGTGGAAGAGGAGCGCCGCGTCGAGCCCCTCGAAGAGCCCGTCGTCGAGCATGAACTGCTTCCCGCTGCCGCGTTCCTCGGCCGGCGTGCCGAGGAAGACGATCTCGCCCGCGAATGAGTCGCGCACGGCCGCCAGGGCGATCGCGGCACCCACGCCGGACGCCGCCATCGTGTTGTGGCCGCAGCCGTGGCCAAGGCTCGGCAGCGCGTCGTACTCGGCGAGGACGCCGATGCGCGGCCCGTCCTGCCCAAGGCCGCCGGTGAGCCGGCCGCGGACGGCGGTGGCGAGCCGACCGGCCGGGCGCTCCACCGCGTACCCGTGGCCGGCGATCGCCGCGGCGACGCGCGCGGCGGCGCGATGCTCCTCGAAGGCGGGCTCCGGGTCGGCATGGATCGCGCGCGAAAGCGCCAGGATCTCGTCCCGGTTCGCCTCGATGGCGGCCGTGGCACGGGCCTTCAGGTCGGACGGGGCTGGCATGCTGACCTCCACCTTGGGATGCGACGAGGGCGGCTCAGCGCTCGATGGAGAGCGTGAGCTCGGCGAAGACGACGAGCACGATCACGAAGACTGCGATGGGCAGGCTCAGGATTCCCTGGAGGCGAAGGGCCACGAACAGCCCCACCACGAGCCCGACCCACAGGCCGCGGCGTGCGGCGCGGCCCCAGTCGCCGCGATAGGAGATGCGGCGGTGGCGGCCGAATGCCGCCAGCCAGAAAAGCGGAACGGTGGTCAGGCCGATCGCGAGGCCCATGAGCGCCGCCCCAACGAACCCCGCGGCGGGATCCTCACGCGGGTCGCGTGTCAGGACGAGGAGTGCCACGAGCACCCACGAGACGGCCGCCGCCCCGAAGATCCCGAGGTTGGCCAGTCGGTCGCGTGCCTCCACGTCCGGGAGTCTAGCCTCCCTCGCGACTGATGAGGCGCGATGTGCGACAGGGCCGGTGGCGGGCGGACGCGGCGGACCGATTCGTGGCGACCGACGACGGTCGGGCCTCGCCACCGTGGCCGCGCGACCGTGCGGTCAGCGTGCCACGCTCGACGGGCAGATATCGCGGAAGGCGCACCACGAGCAGGCCATGTACGACGGTCGGGCCTCGAACCGGCCGGCCCGGATCCCGGATGCTGCCTCGCGGATGTCGGCCAGGCCGCGCTCAACCCGGGCCGCGTCGACCTCGGCCGTCCCGACCAGCCCGGAATCGAGGAAGTGGAGCGCCACGGCATCCGGCAGGCGCCCGGTCTCGGCCTGCCAGGCCATCGCGTAGATCGTGAGCTGGAGCGACTCGCGCGCTCGCTCGCGCGCCTTCGCGGGATCGCGCACGTCCGAGCTCTTGTAGTCGGTGATCACGACTCGCTCGCGCAGGAGCGGCAGCGCCGGCTCGACCACGTCGGCGGCGTCCGCCACCGCCGCGGCGACATCGGACCCGTGGGGACCACCGTCGCCGGCCGACGCCCCCAGCGGGATGAGGTCGACGCGGTCCATCCGGCCACGGACCCGGTCCCCGTCCAGCATGAAGGCGAACTCCCGCTCGACGTAGGCCGGGATCACCGCCCCCGGCTCCAGCTGGGCACGCCGGAACCGCCGAAGCGCGACGCGGCCGGCCTCCAGGCGCGCCTCCTCGTGCTCGCGGGAGACGAAACCCTCCGTGGTCCACGCCTGCTCGAACGCGGCGATCAGCTCGGCCTCGCTCATCACCACGCCGCGCGCGTGGCGCTTGTGAAACTGCTGGACCGCGAGGTGCAGCGCGGACCCGTAGACGATCGCGTGATGCGGCGCCGTCGGCACGCGCAACACGTGGGCGTATTTGTACCGGAGCGGGCATGCCAGGTAGGCGTCGACCTGGTGGAAGCTGAGGACCAGCGGCTCCGTCGCCCGCGCGTTCGCGGGAGCCGGCTCGGCGACAGCCGGCGACTCGAAGGAGCCCAGGCGCTCCAGCGGGTTCGAAGGGCGTGTCGCGGGCGCGGCGCCAGCCGGCAGGTCGAGCGCCTCCAGCACGAACGGGGAGACGCGCCGCGTGCGTTTCCCGCCGTAGTCAAGCGCGTGAGTCAGCACCAGCTCGTCGCGGGCACGGGTCATGCCCACGTAGAACAGTCGCCGCTCCTCCTGGACCTGCGCATCACCGGTGGGAAACGTCCCGCGGAGGAGCGCGTCGGGCACCGCGAGCTGCTCGCGCCGGCCCCGGGCCGGGAATCGGCCGTCCACCAGCCCGACCAGGAAGACGACCGGCCACTCCAGGCCTTTTGCCTTGTGGATCGTGACCACGGCGACCGCGTCCGCGTCGGGGTCCAGGTCCGCCGTGGCCGGGTCGTCGCCGGCCTCGATGAGCGTCTGCAAGTGCGGCGCCAGGAAGACGGCCCGGTCGTCGGCGAGAAGGTCGGACTGGGCCCGGATGATCTCGAAGAAGCGCGCCACGTTGCTCAGCGCCTCCTCCGCGGCCGGCGTGCCGGCCTCCGCGAGCCGTCGAAGTGAACCGGAACCCTTGAGGAACTCGTAGAGGACTTCGCCAGCCGGGTGCCGGTTCCCGAGCTCGTTGTAGCGACGCAGGTCGGCCACGAGCCGTGCCAGCGATGTCCGGGTCTCGGGGCGCAGGCGGAGGAGGCCCGGCTGGCGCTCGAGCTCCTCGAGCGTCTCGCGGAGGCTCCGGTTCGTTCGCCGCGCGCGGTTCGTCAGCGCTGCGAGATCATCGCCGGGGAACCCGTAGAGCCTGGATGCGGCGAGCGCGAACACGTCCACGGAGCTGTGCGGGTTGGCGATGGCCCGCAGGAAGGCGAGGAGCAGCCGCACTTCGGGGCGGCTGTAGAGCCCCGAGACGCCCGAGAAGCGCCACGGGATGCCGGCGACGTTCAGGGAGCGCAGGATCGCGTCCGCGTCCGCGTTTGCCCGGACCAGCACCGCGTGGTCCCGCGGCGGGGCGCCGGCACGGATCCGCCGCTGGATCTCGGCCGCGACCCAGTCCGCCTCGTCCGTCCCGGTCGTGAAGGCGATCTGGCGGACTGGCGCGGGCCCGATTCCCCGGCGGTGCGGCACCAGCCGCTTGGCGATGCCGCGCTGGACTTCCAGCCGGTCCGGGTCGTTGAATCGAATCAGCCGGTACGACGCGTCCAGGATCGGCGCCCGCGACCGGTAGTTCCGCCGCATAACCACCATCCGGACACGCTGGAAGTGGCCCAGGAAGTCGACGATCGCGCCGGTGGCGGCGCCGCGGAACCGGTAGATCGACTGGTCGTCGTCGCCCACCACGGTGACGTTGCGGTGCGGCTCCGCGATGAGCGCCACCAACTGCGCCTGGGCACGGTTCACGTCCTGGAACTCGTCGACCAGCACGTACCGGAAGCGCGCCTGGAGCCCGCGGCGAGCGGCGGGGTGCTCGCGCAGGAGCGTGAGCGCGAGGCGCACCTGGTCGCCGAAGTCGATCGCGCCGGCCTCGCCCAGCAGCTCCTGGTAGCGCCCGTATGCGGCGGACAGCTCCAGGTGACGACGCGCGTCGTCGCGCAGTGCAGCCCTGCCCGGTGGGTCGCCGTCCGTCTCCGCGGCGATCGTGAGAGCCGCCGCGTGAGCGCGGTACTCCTCCGGTGCGATGTCCTCGTCCTTCAGGCGGCTGAAGAGCGTGGCCAGCGCGGCCAGGAACTTCGTGGGGTCGCCCAGGGGCCGATAGGCGTCCAGCTCCAGCCGGAAGAGCCGCTCGCGCAGGAAGATCACCGTCTCGGGCCGCGAGAGGACCCGCGGCTCGGACGGGAGCCCCAGCTCCAGCGCGTGCTCGCGGATCACCCGGTCCCCGAACGCGTGGAAGGTGGCGATCAGCGTGTCCGTGTAGCCGTACGGCACCAGCTGATCGACGCGCAGCTGCATTTCTTCAGCCGCCTTGTCGGTGAAGGTGAGGGCGAGGATCTCGGACGGCTTCGCGCGTTTCGTGGCGATCAGCCACGCGATCCGCCGGGTCACGACCTGGGTCTTGCCAGTCCCCGCGCCAGCGACGACAAGGAGCGGCCCCTCGCCGTGCGTAACGGCACGGCGCTGCTGCGCGTTGAGGTTCGCCAGGAGCGCTTCCACGCCCGCCGCGACGGGCGGCCTCGCGGCCGGCCGCGGGGTGGCGACGTGCTCCAACCAGACGGGGATCTGCTCGAGCGGCGCCGGCTCGCGGCGTCGCCTTGTCGGGCGCGGCGCGTTCCCGCCGGTCGCAATCCCGGCCGCGCGGGCCATCACCGGCCCTCGGCCGTGGGCAGCGAGCCCGCGCCCGGGCGGGGCTTCACGCGCCCTCCGTCAGCGCCCGAGCGCCCGGTCCGTTGCCTCGCGCAGCGCCTCGCTCTCCTCCGCGGAGAGCGCGCCCTCTGCGACGCCACGGGCCACGGCCTTGCCGTAGACGCGGGTCTGGTTCCGAGCGTGCAGGCTAGAGAGGACCAGCCCGTTCGCCTCCGGGTCTGCCAGGGCGAGCGCAAAGCTCTGGTTCCCACCGGTGTCATCGAAGTTGTTGAAGCGAACCAGGCTGATGCCCTGCAGCGTGTGGCGGGCGCGCTCCTCGAGTATCGCGGCGCGGCCGTCGAGCTCGTCCTGGCGGCGCGCGACCGCGTACACCTTGTCGACGTGCGCTTCGAGGATGTCGGCCAGGCTCTCGCCGTCGTCGCCGCGCGTAAGTGCCGCGAGCTGTGCCTCGAGCCGCCGCGCGCGCCGCGCGACGATCACGAGCACCCACGCGAGGATCGCCAGGACGACCACGAGCAGGCCGACGATCGGGCCGATATTGGCGCTGACGAGCGCGTTGAGGTCGCTCACGGGTCCTCCGGTGGGGCTGCCGCGAGTCTAGCAGGGCTCGCTCGCTCGGGACCCCGTTCGCCGCCGACACGCGCCGGAGCACCGCCGCCGCCGGTGCTATCCTTCAGCGTCGGCGGATGCGCACGCGCCCCGGTCCGACCACGCGTCTGAGCACGCCCGGCACCGGTGGCCGGAAAGATCCAGGAGGCTCACCTCAGCATGGCGAAGCGCCAGCGCGGCAGCACGCGACCGGGCCAGCGGCCGCCCACCAAGAGCATGACCGGGCGCCCGACCGCCGCGACGTCCCCGGCTCCTGTGCCGCAGCGCCCGACCGGGACGCTTACCGACGAGGAGTTGGCCCGCGCGGCCGATATCGAGGCGCGCATCGTCGACGAGGAGCACCGGGCAAACGCGTCGCTGGCGCGAAGTCGCGATCGCCGTCGAAGCGGGGCGGTCGAGGTGCCAGCCCGCGGACGCAGCCGGGCCGTGAGCACGCTCGCGGTTGTCGCCGCCGACGAGTACACCTACGTCCAGCGCGACTTGCGGCGTATCGCGATCGTCTTCATCGGCATCTTCGCGATCCTTTTCGCTGCGTTCTTCGTCTCGCAGATCGCCGGGATCGGCCGGGTCGCCTGACCCGACGCCCCGTCGCCTGACCGACGGCCCCGGGAGCAACTGCACGTGGCCCGCCGCGCCGCCGGAACGGCCCCGGCACCCCTGTTCGTCCCCCCGGATCGGTTGCGGCCGCTTGCCGATCGGATGCGGCCGCACTCCCTGGACGAGGTCGTCGGCCAGGATGCCCTCCTCGGCCCGGGCGCGGCGCTGCGTCGCCTCGTCGAGGGTGGCCGGCTCCCCTCCTGCATCCTGTGGGGCCCGCCCGGGTCCGGCAAGACGACCATCGGCCGGCTGCTCGCCGAGGCGATCGGGGCGCGATTCGCCGCTCTCAACTCGACGACCGACGGTGTCGCGACGCTCCGTGGCGTGGTCGAAGATGCCCGGAGCGCGGCGGCCCTGGAGGGTCGCACGACCGTCGTGTTCCTCGACGAGGTCCACCGCTACAGCAAGGCCCAGCAGGACTCGCTCCTCCCGCACGTGGAGGCCGGCACGATCGTGCTGGTGGGCGCGACGACGGAGCCACCGATCGCCGGCGGGATCACCCCGCCGCTCCTCTCGCGGCTCCGGGTATTCCGGCTCCAGCCGCTCGGCGAGACAGACCTCGCGACGATCGCGGCGCGCGCGCTCGCCGACCCGGCGCTCGGCCTGGCCGGCGCATACGCGCTCGACGAGACCGCGGAGCGGCAGCTGATCGGGTATGCGTCGGGTGATGCGCGACGCATGCTCGGGCTCCTCGAGACGGCCGCCCTGCTCGCCGAGCGGCGAGCGGTCGACGCGGCGGCGGACGCCGAGGCCAAGGACGCCGCGGGCGAGGCCTCCGGCGATGAGGCAGTTGGAGCCCCCGGAGGTCAGCCCTCGGACGGCGGGCCCGGCCCCCTCGTCCGGCCCGTCGCCCGGCCCGTTGCCCGCCCCGTCCTCGTCGAGCCCGCCGACATCGCGCGGGCAGCCCAATCACCGATGCTCGGCTACGACCGCTCGGGCGTCATCAGCGCGCTCATCAAGAGCATCCGGGGCTCGGACCCGGATGCAGCGCTCTGGTGGCTTGCCACGGCCCTCGAGTCCGGCGAGGATCCCCGCTACCTCGCCCGCCGGCTCGTCATCTCGGCGTCGGAGGACGTCGGGAACGCGGAGCCGGCCGGGCTGCCGCTTGCCGTGGCGGCCCTCACGGCGGTCGAGAAGATCGGCGCCGAAACGAACGACGAGGGCCTGTACGCGCTCGCGCAAACCGCCGTCTTTCTCGCCGCATCGCCCAAGTCCGCGGCCGCGGGCCGGGCCTTCTTCGCCGCCCGCGACGAGCTGCGCGCGCACGGCCCGCGCCCGGTCCCGGGGCATCTCCGCCCGGCTGCGAAGACCTATCGGAATCCGCACGACGCAGCGGACGCCGCTGTCGACCAGGCATACCTCCCGAGGGGCGTCGCGGGTCGACGGTTCTGGGAGCCTACCGAGGCCGGCGCCGAGTCACGCCTCCGCGAGCTCCACCGGGCCCGGCTCGATGCGAAGGCGGAGGCTCGGCGCCGAAGCGGCGAGTAGCCTCGCCGTCACCCAAGGGTTGACCGCCGCGCCAATTGGCGACGCCTGCGGCCGGCTCCCGCCTCCGCCGCTGCGCCGCTCCCGGCCGGCCTCGCCCGCGCCGCGGTCGCGCCTGCCGATCCCGTGCGTTCAGAACGTGCGCCGCGAGCGTCTGGAGTCGCCACTCTCACCACCGCGTCACGGACCTGAGCAGACGGGCAAACGGGCGACCGAGGAGCGCAACCAGCCCGATGACGATCCCGACAGCGACTGACTCGCAGCCGAGGAGGAAGCCATTCGCGGACACGAACAGGCCCAGCTGTCGGCCAACCCCGCCCAGGTCCAGTGGCGTCTCGTCGGACGGCCCAGGTCGCCTGGACGGGCGGACCGAGCGGCGCCTCGACCTGGCCATCTTGTCGCCCTCCCCGGTACGCCCAAGCATCAACCAATGGCCACGGTGATGCGCCGCCCGGCGCGCGCAGGCTGGCCATGTCTCCGCGTCCGCTGCCCATTCACGGCTCCAGGTCCAGGAGCCGCTCCCCCCGGGGGCCGCGCGGCACCAGCACTGCCAGCGGCCGCCGATCGAACGTGGCGATCCGATGAACGCCCAGGCGCCCGGCGGCGGCCACGAGGAGCGCGTCCGAGAGGCGAGGATGGTGCTCGGCATGCTCGACCAGCAGCGCGGCGGCGCGGACGAGGTCCTCTTGGGTGGGTGCAACCACCCGGATCGCACCGCTGGTCAGCGCCTCGACGAGGGCGAGCGCCGCCGGCTGGCCCAGCTCCCGCTGGAGGACGTGGTCCGCCTCGCCCAGGGTGAGCGCACCGAGCAGGAGCGGCTCGTCGACGCGTCCGAACCAGGCACGGGCGGCGTCGTGGTTGAGGTCCGCCGTGTCGGCCGCGGCGACGATCGCCGACACGTCCAGCAGCACCGCCATTCGTCAGCCGCCCCCGTCGGCCCGACGCCGCGTTCCGGCCTCGCGCTCGGCGATCCGGCGGGCGTCGAGCGACAGGCGCCCATGGGCGCTCCGCCCAACCCCGATGAACGCGAGCGGCGGGGCGGCCTCGTGGGCAGAGAGATATGCCTCCAGCGCGGCCGCGATCAACGCGGTCTTAGTCGACCGCGTCCGCCGGGCATGCCGGTCCAGCCGATCCAGCAGGTCTGGCTCGGCCAGGATCGTGGTCCGCTTCAGCGCAGGCATATGCACGCATATATACCACGCTGGACGGCGCGCCTCCGCCTCCCCTACCCTCAGGCCAGTTCGTGCGCGCCCCCGGGCGCGGACGGCCGCGATCGACCGCCCTACCAGGAGGCGCCGCCGTGTACCGCTTCGAGCCCAACCTCCGGATCCCCGGCCCGACCCACCTGCCGCCCTCCGTGCGAGAGGCCGGTGGGCGCCAGATGATCAACCACCGCGGCCCCGAGTTCGCGGCCTTGCTGGCCCGAATCGATCGCCGTATGCGAGTCTTCTTCGGTACCCAGCAGGAGGTCCTGCTCATCACCGCGGCCGGCACGGGCGGCCTCGAGGCCGCCATCGTCAACGCGCTCTCCCCTGCCGATCGCGTGCTCGCCGTCCCCACCGGCGCGTTCGGCGATCGCTTCGCGAAGATCGCGAGCGTCTATGGCGCCGAAGTCACGCGCCTCGAGACCGAGTGGGGCCGGGCCGCCGATCCGGCGGCGCTGCGCGCCCATCTCACGGCTGACGCCGACTACCGCGCGGTCCTGCTTACCCACAACGAGACCTCGACGGGCGTCACGAACCCGATCGCGGCGCTCGCCGCGATGGTGCGAGAGCTCGCTCCCGAGGCGCTGATCCTCGTGGACGGCGTGTCCGCCCTCGGCGCGGTCCCGTTCGAGATGGACGCCTGGGGCCTTGACGTGGTGGTGACCGGCTCCCAGAAGGCGTGGATGGCCGCGCCCGGGATGTCGATGATCGCGCTCTCGGAGCGCGCCTGGCTCGCAGCCGATGAGGCGCGCATGCCGCGCTTCTACTTCGACCTCCGCGACGCGCGGAAGACGGCCGCCAACGGCCAGACGCCGTGGACGCCCGCGGTTGCGGTGATGTATCAGGTGGACGCAGGCCTGGAGCTGATGGAGGCTGAGACACCGGCGCGGGTCTTCACCCGCCACGCGGCCTGCGCCGCCGCGACGCGCGCGGGGCTGGAGGCGCTCGGCTTCCGGCTGTTGGCCGACCCGGCGTTTGCGTCGAACACGGTGACGGCGGCCTGGATCCCCGAGGACCTCGACTGGAAGGCGTTCAACGGCGAGGTGAAGGCCCGGCAGGTTGTCCTCGCCGGCGGCCAGGGCAAGCTCAAGGGGAAGATCTTCCGGGTCGGCCACCTCGGTGCCGTCAACCTGGACGACATCCTCGGCGCCATCGGCGTCCTCGAGGAGGTCGCGCGGGTGTTCGGCCGGCCCGCGGAGCCGGGTGCGGCGGTCGCAGCCGCCCAGCGCGCCGTCCTTGCCGCCGTCGAGGCACGTCCTGCAGCGGCCGAAGGAGTCCCAGCATGAAGATCCTCATCGCGGAGCCCCTCGCCAGGGAGGGCGTCGAGATCCTCCGCCGCCACCACGATGTCGACGAGAAGGTCGGTCTCACGCCGGAGGAGTACCGGGCGATCCTGCCCGAGTACGACGCGCTCGTCGTGCGCAGCCAGGTGAAGGTGGACGCGGAGATGATCGCCGCGGGCACCCGCCTGACGGTGATCGGCCGGGCCGGCGTGGGCGTTGACAACGTGGACCTGGATGCGGCGACGCGGGCCGGGATCACCGTCGTGAACGCGCCCACGGGGAACACGATCGCGGCAGCCGAGCTGACGCTCGCCCTCCTCTTCGCGCTGGCCCGCAAGGTCGCCGCGGCGGACGCCTCGATGCGGCGCGGCGAGTGGAAGCGGAGCGCCTTCTCGGGCCACGAGCTGCGCGGCAAGACACTCGGCATCGTGGGCCTCGGGAAGATCGGCCAGGCGATCGCAGACCGGGCGCGCGCCCTCGAGATGATCGTGATCGGCAGCGACCCCTTCGTGTCCGCCGAGCAGGCGGCGCGCCACGGGATCGAGCTCGTCCCGTTCGAGGATCTCCTGGGGCGCTCGGATGCGGTCACGCTCCACGTGCCCGTCACGAAGACCACGAAGGGCCTGATCGGCGTCGCCGAGCTGGCCCGGATGAAACCGTCCGCCTTCCTGCTCAACGTCTCCCGCGGCGCGGTCGTCGACGAGGCGGCGCTGGCAGCGGCGCTCCGCGCCGGCACGATCGCGGGAGCCGGGATCGACGTCTACACGACAGAGCCGCCGACCGGCAACCCGCTCCTCGATGCGCCGAACACGGTCCTCACGCCGCACCTCGGCGCATCGACCGCCGAAGCCCAGGTGCTGGTGGCCGAGGAGGCATCCCAGCAGGTCCTCGACGTGCTGGACGGCCGGCCCGCGCGCTACGCGGTGAACGCGCCGCTCCTGACGCCCGAAACCGCGCGCGCGATCGCGCCGTACCTGCCGCTGGCGGAGACGCTCGGCCGCTTCTACGCCCAGTTCGCTCGGGGAGCGGTGGAGACGCTCACCCTCGAGGTGGCCGGCGAGCTGGCCGCCCACGACGTCACGCCTCTCCAGGCGGCTGTGCTCCGTGGCCTGCTGGAGGGAACCACGACGGAGCGGGTCAACCTTGTCAACGCGGCCCTCCTCGCGAAGGCACGGGGGATCACTCTCGTCGAGCGGAAGACGCCCGACGCGGGCGCGTTCGCCACGCTGGTCACCGTGACCGGCGTCGCGGACGGCCTCCCGCACGCAGTCGCCGGGACTCTCGCGAACGGCGAGCAGCGACTCGTGCGCCTGGACGACTACGAGCTGGAGATGGCGCCCGCGCCGTGGATGCTCGTGACGCGCCACCAGGACCGCCCCGGGATGATGGGCCGAATCGGGATCATGCTCGGCGAGGCGGACATCAACATCAGCGCGATGCACCTGGGCCGCTCAGCATCGCGGAGCGATGCGTTCATGCTCCTCGCCCTGGACGAGGCCGTCCCCGACGACGTCGCCGACCACATCCGGGCCATGGACGGCGTCCTGGACATCTGGAGCGTCGACCTCGGACACGGCGCGTGACCGACGCGCCCGGGACGGTGGCGCCCCTCGCCGTTCCACAGGATCTCGCCGCATCGCTCGTCCTGCTCCGGCACGGCCAGTCCGTCTGGCTGGCCGAGGGCCGCTTCCAGGGTCAGGCCGACACGCCCCTCTCGCCGCTCGGCGAGCGCCAGGCGGCGCTCGCCGGCGTGCGACTGGCCGACCCGGCGGCCGCGCCGCGGCTGCCGGTGCCACCGGGAGACCCCATCGCGATCGTTCATTCCCCGCTGGCCCGAACCGCGCAGACGGCGGCCGCGGTGGCGGCGGCCATCGCGGCCCGCGGCCGGCAGGCGCCGCCGCTCATCCCGGAGCCGGGCCTCCGCGAGATTGCGCAGGGTGCATGGGAGGGGCTATACCAGCGGGAGGTCGAGGCAGGCTGGCCTGCCGAGGTCGCCGGGTGGCGCCGCGACCCCGTCCGGACCTTCGCGCCCGGGGGTGAATCGCTGATCGAGGTGGACCGGCGGGTCCGGGAAGCGCTCGCCCGGGTGATCGACGGGCTCGCCCGCGCATCCACGACCGTCGCCGATGCCGAGTGGGCCGCTCCCGTTCCCGGCTCCCCGGCTCCGGCCACCGGGTCGTTCTACGACCCCCATGCCGGGCCGTGGACGCTCCTGGTCGGCCACGACGGGGCATTCAAGGTCGCGCTGCTCGCGCTACTCGGCCTGCCGCTCGACCGCTTCTGGACGTTCACCCAGACCACGACCGGGATCGCCGTCCTCGACATTCGCAACGGCCGGACGGTCCTGCGAGCCTGGAATCGGACGGAGCACCTCGCGCCGCTGGAGATCGAGGCGGGCGAGGCGGAACGGCGCGCCGAGGACGAGGCCGCCGCGCGTTCCCGCAGCGGCGCCCTCTAGACGCGCCTGCCCCCGCGACGCACGAACGCGAGGCGAAGGAGCGCGACGCGGAGGCGCCGCTGTGCTTCGCCGAGCGCCGAGAGGCGGTCAGCGCCGAGGCGCCGTCGGCCGTACGTCGCCTCCACCGTGGAGCGGGCCACGAGCTGCAGGTCCGGCCGGACGGCGGGCACGACGTCGGAGAGCGACCCCAGGTATTCGTAGACGGTCTGGGTGGGCCGGCGCGGGTAGCCCAGCCGGCCGGCCAGGCCGGCGACCGTGCGGTAGACGGCCACGGGCTCGGCCGGCCGGCCGAAACGGCGCCAGAGCAGAAGGAAGGCGAGGCCGAGCAGCGCGGCCGAGAGCGGGATCACGACCACGATGATCGGCCCGATGCCCGGGGTCCGGAGGCCGGTCGTGGACCCGCCACCGGCCGGCCCACCCGGTTCGGCGACGCCGGCCCGCCGGCTCGGGCGCGGGCCTCCGTTCGGATCCGAGCTGGCCGACGGCGCGAGGGTCGCGATGGCGGGGCCGGCGGGGAGCGCGACCGGGAGGCCCACGCCACCCCCAGTCGGGTCGAAATCGACCCAGCCCGCGCCGGGGAACCATGCCTCCACCCAGGCGTGTGCCCGGTCTCGGCGGATCGTCTCGCGGCCGCTCGCGTCGCGATCGCCAGGCAGGAATCCCTCCACGAATCGGGCGGGGATTCCTTCCATGCGAAGCATCATCACCATCGTCGAGGCGTAGTGCTCGCAATAGCCCGTCCGCGAGAAGACGAAGCAGTCGACGACGCCGCGCCCGCCACAGTCGACGTTCGTGACATCGGTGCTGTAGGTGAAGTGGCGGCTGTCGCGCAGGTACGACTCGACCTCCCGCGCCGCGTCATACGGCGTCGTGGGCTTGGCCTGGCTGATGATCTCGGACAGCAGCGCGCGCGTCTCTGGCCCCACGGTTCCGGGCTCGATGGCCGTGTAGGTCGCCAGCAGGTCGGCCGGGTACTCCGGCCCAGCCGCCCGGAGGCGATTCGCCGTCAGAGCCTTCGGGTCGTCGGGTCTTGACAGGTCCGGCAGGAGCGCCTCGAGCGTGTAGCTGCCACCGCCCGCGGGCAGGATCCGGCCGAACGCGGTGTCTCCGCCGCTCTGGACCAGGGTCACGCGGGCGGTACGGTCAAGAAGCGCCGGGATCCCCGGAGTCACCACGATGCTGCCTGCCGCGAGACCGCTCACCTGGTAGTCGGCTGTCACGTAGCTGACGGTGTCGAGCGGTGCGTCGCGGGTGCCGGCGAGGAGCCCGTCGGACGCCCCCACGCTGACCTCCGCCGTCTGGCTCCAGCTCCACGTGTTCCCGGTCAGCCGGTCGTAGGCGACCGCGCGCCACTTCGTCCGCGGGCTGCCGGCCGGGGTCTGGATGGTGAGGATCGGCGTCGCGTCGGTCACCCATGCGCCCGTCACGGTGACCGACTCCGAGAACTGGGTGCCGGTGATCCGGGTCCCGGGCCCGCCCGCCGGGAAGTACCGGGCCACCTGCCTGCCGATCTCGATGAACGTATCGTTCAGCCCCGGCCACGCGTCCGCGAGTGGCGCCGACGAGGCCGACCGCGTCAAGAGGAGCGCGCCCAGGACAGCGATGCCAACGAAGGTGAGACCGGCCCGGAGGGAGAGCCCGACCGCGTCGCCGACATCGCCGATCCGGTGCCGGACCCACGCCCGCTGCTCGTCCGCGACGTGGAACCGGACGAGGAAGAGGAGAGCCGCGAGCGAGAAGGCCACGAGGAGCGGGTACTGGTCCCGAGTCGTCAGCAGGACGTTTGCGAGGAGGATCGAGCCCGGCAGCAAGACCGCCGCAACGGGGCGCCGGTGGGCCAACGCCGTATACCCGGCGAAGTGGCCCGCCGCCCAGCAGATGATCCCGAGCACGAGCAGGAAGTGCCCGATCTCCGTGGTGGTGGCACGGCCGCGGACGATGAGGTCGAAGTACGCCTCCACGACCGAGTTCGAGGTGGCCTGGAAAAGCCCGCCGATCGACTCGCCGGGAGCGAGCTGGGCGCCTACCACGAGCGTGAGGTAGGTGGTGGCGACGACGGCGCCGCCGACGTGGGCGAGCAGCCGCCCGCGGCCGGCCTTCGCTGCGACCACGCCCCACAGGACCCCGAGCGCCCCCGCCCAGGGAAGGAAGTTCGTCAGCGTCTGGCTGCCGAGCACAAAGTGCGCGTCGTCGATGGCCCAGCCGACGAGCGCCGCCATCAAGGCGAGCAGCAGCACGCTGGACCAGCCCTCCGCGGGTCCGAGGGACAGGTGACGCTCGTCGTCCACCGGGGCGGCCGCCCGGTAGTCGAACGCGGTGCGGGCGGCGCTCATCCGACCAGGACCTCGCCGAGCGGCACGCCGGGCGGGACCGCGCAGGTCCGGACGTCGAACTCTGCGAGCGCGTGGCGGACCCGGCGCGAAGCCTGCTCCAGCTCGGCGAGCTCCGCGGCGGCATCCGGCTCCTCGATGCTGCGACCGGCGGCCACGATCTCGTGGCGAAGGAACCCACGCGGGTCCAGGTAGAGGACCTGCGTGCCGATTCCGCGAGGGCGAAGCCTCGCCAGCGGCCGGACCCAGGCCGGCTCGGCTGCCGGGGTCACGATGAGGGCGGACATCCCGCGACGAAGGAGCGGGAGCCCGGCGACGAGCGCCTCCACGAGCGGCACCGTCCCGTCTCCGTCCACAGCCGCCAGCAGGTTCAGGATCTTCTGGCGCTGGCGCGGGCCGCGGTCCGGCGACAGGTGGGTGAGGCGCGCGCCCGTGGTGGTCAGGCCCACGGAACGGTTCTCCGAGAGCGCCAGCTCGGCGATCGCGGCCGCGACGCGCACGGCCACCTCGACGGTGGAGTCGTCGCCCGACCCGCGCTGGACGCGACGCTCCAGGTCCACGAAAAGCCAGACGTCGGCGGTCTGCTCCAGGTCGAACTCCTTGACCTGGATCGCGCCGGTCCGCGCGGTGGACGGCCAGTGGATCCGGTTGAACGCATCGCCAGGCGCATACGGCCGAATGGAGGTGGCGAGCGGGGTCGTCTGTTGCGTCCGCACGGGCGTGGATCGGCTCCCCTCCAGGCTCACCGCCCGGAGCCGCCAGCGCGGGATCCGCTCGACCTTGGGATACACGACCAGCGTCACGCCGTGCCCGACGGCCGCGTTCCCTTCGAAGAACCCGAACGGGTCACCGGTTCGGATCTGGAGCGGGTCCACGCGGAAGTGGCCGCGCCGGACCAGCGGCACGCGGGCGACCCACGATCGTTCGCGCCGCGTCCCGAGCGAGATCGCCCGGCCGGGCAGCGGGATCGGGAGCGTCGACGGGTTGTGGACCTCCAGCCAGAGCTTTGGCAGCCGGCTCGTGTTTCGCAGCGTGTACGTGGTGCGGAGCTGGTCGCCGACGTGCGCGTGGAGCTGGTTGACGGCGTAGCCCGCCTCCAGGTCCGCGAGCCCGTTGCGGGTCACCAGGTAGCTCCCGCCGACCACGAGGAGACCGAGATAGACGAGGTAGAAGAGAAACTCGTAGCCGGTGCTGAACGCGGCCACCACCAGGACGCTGCCGACGACGAGGAACGGGAGGCGACGCAGGTAGCGCACGGGCGACGGGACTCCGCGGCCGGTCAGCGGCCGCGCGGGGCCTCGGCCTCGATCCGACGCGGGCCGCCGGGCCGGGCGGGCGCGTCGACGGGCACGGCGTCCAGCAGCTCGCGGACGACGGTCTCAGCGTCCACCTCGCGGATGGACGAGCTGGTCTTGATGATCACGCGGTGCGCGAGCGCGGGGCCGGCGAGGGTCTTCACGTCATCCGGAATGACGTAGTCGCGCCCCAGCAGGGCGGCCCGGGCCTGGCCGGCGCGGTAGAGCGCGATCGAGCCGCGAGGCGAGGCCCCGAGGTAGATGTCGGGGTGGGTCCGGGTGGCGTTCACAAGGCGGACGATGTACTCCGCGACGCTCGCGTCGACGTAGATCTCGCGGACGGCGGCCTGCATCCCGCGCAGCTCCTCCACCGGGCAGACCTCCTCGAGGGAATCGAGCGGGTGGACCCGCTTCTGCTCGTCGAGGATGACGATCTCCTCCGTGGGCGTCGGGTAGCCCATCCGGAGCCGGAGCATGAACCGGTCCAGCTGGGCCTCCGGGAGTGCGAACGTCCCCTCGTACTCGATCGGGTTCTGGGTGGCGATGACGAGGAACGGGTCCGGCATCTGGTGGCTGATCCCGTCGATCGTGGCCTGGCGCTCCTCCATGCATTCGAGCAGCGCGGACTGCGTCTTGGGGGTCGCCCTGTTGATCTCGTCGGCGAGGACCACCTGGCTCATGATCGGCCCGGGTCGGAACTCGAACTCCTGCGTCTTCTGGTTGTAGATCGAGAGGCCGGTCACGTCCGACGGAAGGAGGTCGGGCGTGAACTGGATCCGCCGGAACGACGAGCCGAGGCTCTTCGCGATCGCCTTTGCCAGCACGGTCTTGCCGGTGCCCGGGACGTCCTCGATGAGGAGATGGCCGCGGCAGAGAAGGGCGACGAGAGCCAGCTGGACCTCGTGGTGCTTCCCCACGATCACCCGCTCCACGTTGGCTACGACGCGCTCGCCGGACTCCTGGATCTTCGTCATCGTGCTCGCGGGCTCCTGTCGCTGCGCGTCGGTCGGGCGAGGGCAGTCCGGGGACGGCGCAAGGCCCGCTCTTCGCGGGGGCTTCTGTCTCGGGGTTTCCAAATAGTCACCGGCTCCCCTCGTGGCCGGTAGCGTTGTGGTAGCATTCGGCGGATAGAGACGGACGCCCCGACCGTTAGCAAGCCGGAGCGTCCTGACGCCGCAGTCCTGATCAGGAGGACCCGCGCTCATGAAAGCATACGTCCGAAGACGCTCCTACGGTTCAGGCAGCGTCTACCGAACCGCTGACGGGCGCTGGCGCGGCGCGACCGTCGTGACGGACCCAACCACCGGCCGCCGTTCCCGGCGCACCGTCTCGGGACCGACCGCCGCCGCGACTCGG
>Ga0208079_1000104_pt1 | contig 46992 bp, 38 predicted proteins | sample NGESurdeep092012_5_FD_184474 | JGI IMG/M metagenome (GOLD analysis project Ga0208079, IMG submission 184474) | Arctic peat soil microbial communities from Barrow, Alaska - NGEE Surface sample 210-2 deep-092012 (SPAdes) | ecosystem: Environmental > Terrestrial > Soil > Wetlands > Peat ... | reverse complement strand
GTGCACTTCCGGTGGTCGATCATGCGGGCCGGGTTGTCCGAACGCCTGCGCGGTGCCGGCCTCATCGGCGACACCGCCCCCCCGTCGGGGCGGATCCGGGGCGGCGCATTCACGGTTCTCTGTGGTTGGTTGCTCTTCGTCATCCCTGGCATTGTCTTCGCAAAGCTCAGCGAGCACTGGGAAGCCGTGACCCCGCGGAGTTCCCAACATCTCCCCACTGTCTCATTCAATCTGGTGCAGGTGCTTGCCGGGCTGTGCGTTGTCGCCGTCCTGCTGGGGATGACCAGTGTCCTCCCTGCCTTCGTCCGCTTCGTGAAGGACGGGGGTTGGCCGGCCATCCGCCGCCAGGTGCGATGGGCAGCGGTGGCCACTGTGGCCATGGTGGCCGTATCGGTCACCATCGTGATCTGGGCCCACCACCTTCCGGCCCACCTCCGTAATGGGGGCTCGGCGCCCTACAAACTCCTGGGCGTGGCCTGGATGCTCTTGTTCGCCGCCACCCTTTTCACCTGGTCGACGGCGGCCATCGCCGCCACCCGCCGCCTGACGCTCGGGACGCGTCAGCTCAAGGTGGCCGGATCACTGGCCATCGCCGTAGCCCTGTCAATGCCGATCATGACGGCGGCCGCGGCGATCTGGTGGGGATCGATAGCGGCGGCCGCTCCCTGGTTCTTCTCCGGTGCACCCACCGGAAGCCCTTCCTCGCCATGGGTGGCTTCCCTGCTCGGCGCGCTCATCGTGATGACCCTGGCCTCGGTTGTGGGCGGGGCTGGGCTCCTTCGGATAACCGGCTCGTGGCGGTCTCTGCGTACCGTCTGAACGACGGCAATCGGGGCAGAGTAGAGACCGCAGCCGGTTGGCCCCGATTCAGTCGGTGCGATCGCGCCAGTACGCCAACACGTCGGCCAAAGTTTCCCCCAGGGAGATCTTGGGCTCCCAACCGGTGGCGCTCTGCAACCGGGTGGGATCACCCCGAAGCACCGGTACTTCCACCGGGCGCATCAGGGTGGGGTCGGTCTCGAATCTGAGTGAGGCGCCGGTCAACGCCAGCAACTCGTCGGCGATAGATTTGATCTCCACGTCCCGGCCCGAACACACGTTGTAAACGACTCCGGGCTCCCCTGACTCGATCAGCATCCGATAGGCCCGCACCACATCTCGAACATCGGTGAAGTCACGTCGAGCCGACAGGTTCCCCACCGGAATGGCACTGGCCCCTTTGCGCTCGGCGTCAACCATGCGCTTGGTCAATGCCGGCACTGCGAAGTCGGGTGTTTGCCCCGGCCCGATGTGATTGAACGGCCTTACCGTGATGACGGACTGTCCATAGCCAAGGAATGCCTGCTCCACCAGGGCCTCGGCCGCCAGCTTGCTGGCGGCATACGGGGTGAGCGGGGCGGTGGGCGAGTCCTCGCGAAGCGGAAGACGCGACGGGTCGGTCACGGCTCCATAGACCTCGGCAGAGCTGGTTACCAGCACCCGCGGATTTGACCCGCATTCCCGGGCCGCAGCCAGCAGGATGGCGGTGCCTATCACGTTGACCTGGAGCACCTGGAGGGGCTCGTCCCACGACTTCCCCACGTGGGTGAGCGCAGCCAAGTGATAGATGGCGTCAGGCGCAGCGGCGGTGAGGGCAGTGAGCACCGCAGGTGGGTCGGTGATGTCCACTTCCCTGTCGATGACGACGACGTCGTCGCCGAGTTCACGAAGATGGGCGGCAAGCCAGTGGCCTACAAATCCGCGACCGCCGGTAATGAGGGAGCGCACGTCGGGTCACCCTACTGGGTCAGGTGCGTGTCCCCTGCCAGAGCCCTTAACTCCGGGCCGCCAGGCGATAGGCCTCCATGTGCTTGCCGGCGCTGGCGGCCCAGGTATGCCGGGCGGCGATGTCCAACCCCCGTTGCCTACGCTCGGCGTCAGGTCCATTCCCGGCCAGTACCCCGTCAAGCGCCTCACTGAGAGCAACCACATCCCCCGGTGGAACCAGGGTCGCCGAGTCCCCGGTGACTTCCTCCATGGCGGATCCTGACGTGGTGATCAGGGGTGCACCACACGCCATGGCCTCCAACGCCGGAAGGCCGAATCCTTCATATAACGCCGGGTAGACCACCGCCACAGCCGCGCGGAACAATGCCGGGATGATGTCGTCCTTCACATACCCGGTGCGGATGATGCGACTCCTCATCCCTGACGCGGCGACGGCTTCCTCCACTTGCGACGCTCCCCAGCCGGCCCCACCCGCCAGCACCAGTCGAGCCTCGGGATGGCGATCGGCCACCCGGGCGAAGGCATCCACCAGGGTCGGCACGTCCTTACGAGGCTCGAGGGTGCCGACAAAGACGAGAAATGGCGTTCCGTCACCGAGTCGGCCGGACCCGCCGGCCGCACCGGCACCTCCAGCTCCTCCGGGCCCCCGGGCCCTCGTGCTGCCGATTTCCAACTCGGACAGCCTCGCCGCGTCCGATCCGGGCGCGGATTCGACAGGACGGAAGCGATCGAGATCGACCCCATGGTGGGCCACCACCACGTCGCCATCCACCTGGCACCACCGGGCCAACTCGTCGGCCGTCGCCTGGCTCGGACACACCACCACCGCCGCCCGTCGGGCAGCTACCCTGATCGCCCGTTGGAACAACAACACCTTTGAGCGCTCGTGCCATTGCGGGGCTTCGAAGAAGCTCAGATCGTGAATGGTCACCACTGCCGGCACCTTCGAATGCTCCGGCATCGTGTAGTGGGGTCCGTGATGGACCGCCACCGCCTGGTGTTTGAGCAGCGAAGGGAGCCGGATCTGTTCCCAGGCGAGCCGCAGCGGCCGAAGCTCCGGTGCAACTGCGGAGACACCGCTTCCCGGGGCCACGGCTCTCCAGCGGGAGCCATCCCGGCGTCTGGCGACAACCAGCAGTTCGACGTCAGGTCGCTGGTCCAGAGCCTGTGCCAGTTGGAGGGTGTACTGGCCGGCCCCGACCGGATTGGTCGGCACTGCTGTCACGTCCAGCGACAGGTGCAACCGGTCAACCACGGTGACCACCGTGCTTGGCGGCTGCCACCTCGTCCCACACCGAGACGTGACTACGGGCGATCACCGACCAGCGGAGCTCGGCGGCCCGGTGGCGACCTGCCAGCTCGAGCCGGGCGCGCACGGCGGTGTCGGTGGCCACCGTCAGGAGTCCGGAAGCGATGGAGTCGGAATCTTGGGGATCGACTTCGAACGCCGCCCCAGCCGTGCTCGGCAGCGGACTCGCCACCACCGGGGTGCCGAACACCATGGCCTCGACAGGGGGGAGCCCGAACCCTTCGATGAGAGGCACATACGCCAGCAATCGGGTCATCGCATAGAGGGCCGACAGCTCCCCGGGGCTGACCATCCCTGCGAACACCACACCAGGTTCGGGATTGACCCGCTCGCCCCATCCGGTCGGGCCCACCAACACCAGTGACCACGGCTCGGGTAGGGATCCTCGGATCCGGCGGTACGCCTCGGTGAGCCGAACCAGGTTCTTACGCGGCTCAAGGGTGCCGACACTCAGCAAAAATGGCCCGTGCACCCCGAGCCGCTCCAACAGCGCGGCTCCCGCCTCCAGATCGGGCGGGGGAAGATGGTCACATCCCATCGGGATCACTCTGATGGCACCTCGGGGCGCTCCAGCCTCTTCGAGGTCGGATGCCACCTCCTCGGCGGGCACGATGAACCGTTCAGCCCGACGCAGCGCTCGTTGCAGCGCGGCTTCGTGCCAGGTCCTCCCCCGGGGCGGATAGGCGTCGGGAAGCCGACGCCACAACAGGTCATGAACCGTAGAGACCAGCGCGGCGTCTCCCGGCTCGAGGGTGGCCAGCGAAACGGCGTGAACCACATCAAATCCGGTGGGGGCGCGCAACACACCCCGATCCCACGCCCGGGTCAACGCCGGGCCCGGAAGCACCGAACTGCGCACCGGGTAGCCGTGCGCGGCAAGTGGATCCCCCCCTCCCGAACCCCTCCGGCCCGGGCGACTGGCCAGCAGCTCAACCTCGGGCGCCTCACCCGGATCGAGCTCGCCGAGCCCCTGCATGAGACCGCGGGCATAGGTGCCGATCCCACCAGGGGTGGACCTCCGCAGCTGTTCCACCACCATCAACACCCGGGTCCGGGTCATGGTCGGGCACCTCGTCCTCCCGATGCCGCCCATGCGTCCCGATAGAGCCGGTCGAGACCCTCGGCGCACTTGGACCAGGTGAAGTCCGCAGCTCGGCGACGACCCCGGGCGATGAGCGCCTCGATGTCGGGGCCGCCGTCGAGGACGTGGGTCAGCGCCGTCGCCAACCCATCGGAGTCCCCGCCGTCGACCAGGAGAGCGCCGTCGAGGACTACCTCGGGGATCGCCCCCACCGAAGTGGACACCACCGGGACACCGGCGGCCATTGCTTGCACAGGCGGGAACCCGAACCCTTCGTATACCGAGGGATAGGCCAACACAGAAGCCCCATGGAGGGTCGCGTCCAGGGCCGCATCATCGATGTAACCGGGTCTCACGATCCGATCCCGAACCGGCGAGCCAGCCAGCGCATCCAGAAAAGCGTCCGCACCCCATCCATCGGCACCCACGATGACGAGGGCCACATCCCGATGGGCGCGGCTCACCGACGTGAATGCCTTCACCAGGGACGGATAGTCCTTTCGGGGCTCGATAGTTCCCACCGCCACGACATACCGTGAGGTCCCGGCAGGGAGAAGAAAAGGCAGGTTCGCCGCTCTTTGTCCCTCTCGGGTCCCGGCGGGGCTTCCGCCGGGGCTTCCGCCGGGGCTTCCGGTGCCGCCTACCAACTCCGGTATGCCATGGTGAACGGCACGGACCCGTTCGGCCTCGATACCGAACGCCTCGATGACCTCCTCCGCCACGAACTCGGAGGGAGTGTGGACCCACACTCCCTCATCGACTGCCCGCCGGATCAATGCCGGAAAGCCGAGGGTAAATCGATCGCACAGTTCGGGGAACCGGACGATGGCGAGATCGTGCACCGTGACCACCCGCGCCGCCCTTCTCGACGGCGGCACAACGAAGTTGGTTCCATGGACCACCTGGTGCGATCCGATGAACCATTCGACCGGCGGTTGGGACGAGAGGTTCCAGGCCACGTGCAGCGGGCGGGCGGGCATGGCTCGCTGCGAGGTAGACACCCCGGAGGGGGCGAGATCCGAGATGGCCTGCCGACGTCTCCAACTGATGGCGAACGCCGAGACGTCGAGATCCGATCGAGAGGCCAGCCCGCCGAGTGCACCGGCGCAGAACGCTCCTACCCCTGTCGGGCGTCCCAAGAGTGGTGTCGCATCGAGGGCAACTGACAGCCGACCTTGGTCGGCCATCGCAGATCGCTCCGTCGGCACCAGATGAGCCTTACACATTCACCGGGCCCTGCCGGGATACGGGTACGGGCCGAGTAGCCTGCCGATCCATGCCCGACTCCACCCACCCACGGTGTACGGTCCACCCCCGCGGCGGCCGCCACAACCTTTCTGTCGTGGGCGCCCACCGGTGATCACGGCCCTGGCCGGGGGGGTCGGAGCCGCCCACATGCTGCGGGGCCTGGTCGAGGTCATGCCTCCCGGCGATATCACCGCCGTCGTGAATACCGGGGACGATACCGTCCTCCACGGTCTCCACATCTCACCCGATCTGGACACGGTGATGTACACATTGGCCGGAGCCATCAATGCCGACACCGGGTGGGGACTGGCCGGCGAGTCATGGCGGGTAATGGAGTCGCTCGAACGCCTCGGCGGCATCACCTGGTTCAACTTGGGGGACAAGGACCTTGCCACCCACTGCTATCGCACACAACGCCTCAGCGAAGGCGCCACCCTCAGCGAGGTCACGGCTGAGCTGGCCAGTTCGTGGGGCGTCGACATCCGCCTTCTTCCGGTCACCGATGACCCCCTCCGCACCCGGATGCAACTGGTAGACGGCCCCGAAGTGAGCTTCCAGGAGTACTTCGTCCACCTCCACCATGATGTGGCCGTCGCCAGCGTGCGCTTCGAGGGGTCTGCTTCGGCTCAGCCCGGTCCAAGAGTGCTCCAGGCCCTTTCCGGCTCGGACGCCATCGTGGTCTGCCCCTCCAACCCGGTGGTCTCCATTGACCCACTTCTTGCCGTTCCCGGGATCCTCGACTCTCTGGTGGCGAGACGCGACGACATTGTCGGGGTGTCGCCCATCGTGGCCGGCGCGGCATTGAAGGGGCCGGCAGACCGATTGCTGGCCGAACTCGGGTTTGAACCATCGGTAGTCGGAGTGGCCAAGTGGTACGCACCGTGGATGGGGACTCTGGTGATCGACGAAGCCGATTCCGCCTTGCAGCACGCCGTCGAAGCAGAGGGGATCCGTTGCGTGGTAACCAACACTGTGATGTCGACTCTCGAACTATCAGCCGACCTAGCCCGGACGGTACTCCATGCCACCCGGTGACGTACACGGCAGTGGCACGGTCCTAGGCCACGGAGCCCTGGCCATCTACCCGGTCACCGGACTGGCCGAGATTGTGCCCGGCGACGACCTTGCCGGTCTCCTGATGGATGCGCTGACCCACGTCGCCACCGGTGACCACCTCGCTCCGGTTCGCCTGACCGAGGGGGATGTCCTGGTGGTCACCCAAAAGGTGGTGTCAAAGGCCGAAGGCCGCCTGGTCGACATCGACCCCGATGACCCCGGCGCCAAGCAACGCCTGGTCGAAGAGGAGTCGGTCCGTATCGTTCGTCGCCGGGGAGATCTTCTGATCACCGAAACGAAGCACGGCTTCATCTGCGCCAACGCCGGTGTGGATCTGTCAAACGTCGAGGAGGGTACTGCCGCGTTGCTGCCGATCGATCCCGACCGCTCGGCCCGACGCATCCGCGAGGCGCTCGAGCATCGGCACGGGGTCTCGGTCGGAGTGATCATTTCGGACACGTTCGGCCGTACCTGGCGGCGTGGTGTCACCGACGTCGCCATCGGCATCGCCGGCATCGCCGGCGTGGTGGATCTGCGCGGAACACCCGACGCCACTGGCCGGGTGCTCGAAGCCACCGAGGTGTGCATCGCCGATGAGCTGGCTTCCGCGGCTGAATTGGTGATGGGCAAAGATCGAGGCATTCCCGCCGCGGTGATCCGGGGGGTTGACCCCCGATGGCTGCGGTTTGCGTCGGTGGCAGCCGAGATCATCCGACCGCCGGATGAAGACCTGTTCCGCTGATCGTTTCAGCCGACCCCAACCAGGTCCACCACAAAGACGAGCGTCTCATTGGGCCCGATGGAGCCACCGGCGCCCCGTTCGCCGTATCCGAGGTGGGGCGGAATGGTGAGGCGTCGGCGGCCTCCGACTTTCATGCCGGCGACGCCCTGATCCCAACCCGAGATCACGTGCCCGGCGCCCAAGGGGAACGAAAAATGCTCACCCCGGTTCCACGAGGAGTCGAATTCGCTGCCCGTCGACCATGAGACGCCGACATAGTGCACCTTGACCGGCGAGCCGGCCACCGCATCGGGACCGTCACCGACCTCGATGTCCTCGACGAGCAGGTCGGCGGGCGGCGCCCCGTCGGGAATGGTCACAGTGGGTTTGGTGTCAGATGCCATGATCACGACTGTATGCGCTCAAAGAGCCCCTGGTGACCCAACCGGACAGTTGGTCAGCGGCCTCGGCGCCCACCAGCGCCGGCGGCTTGCTTCGCCCCACCCGTATGTCCAGCGTGGGCGTGAGAGTGCGATCCGCTACCGGATTTTCCCCCACTGCCCTTACCGCTGACGGAATGACCACGAGCCCCCGAGGGCTTGGCACCGGGCTTGCCCGTCTTGCTCCACCCGCCGGCACTCGCAGGTTTCTTCTTATGGCCACCACCGGTGCCGTTGCGATCAGGACTTCCCTCCGACGGTCCCCGGTCGGACCCGTTGGCCCTTGGACCTTTGCCGACACCACGACTCGACGCCGGGCGCTGCTTCCACGGCTTACCGGTGCGGGTCGACCCGTTCGAGGACTCGGAGCGGCCGGACCCATAGCGGTCGAAGCCATTGGCCGAGCCATTGGCCGAGCCATTGGCCGAGCCATTGGCACCAGCGTGTTCTTTGCGGGGCTTCCGCTGGGGCGGTGCACCCAGGACGTCGGAGATCTTCGACAAGTCCGGGACATCCAAACCTGCCGGCATGCCCAGGTCTCGTTGGATCCGTTTCACCGCGCCGGTCTTGTCAGGGGTGACGAAGCTGACGACCACTCCGGTGGCTCCGGCCCGGGCAGTGCGGCCCGAGCGGTGCACGTAGTCCTTGGAGTCCGTCGGAGGATCGAAGTGGACCACCGCGTTCACCCCGTCGACGTGGATCCCACGAGCGGCCACGTCGGTGGCGACCAACGCATCGACCGAACCCTGGATAAATGACTCGAGCGCCCGCTCCCGTTGCTTTTGGCTCCGGTCGCCGTGAATGGCGGCAGCCCGAACGCCTCGTTGATCGAGCTGACGAGCGATCCGATCCGTACTGTGCTTGGTCCGGCAGAACACGATGGTCGGGCCCGAGGCCGCGGCTATCGATGCTGTCGTCTCGACCCGATCGCCCGACGAAACTCTCCAAAAGAGATGCACAGCTTCGCTGGCATCCTCTTCGGCTTCGAGTTCGTGTCGTACAGGATCCTTTTGATACCGCTTCACCAGGACATCGATGTCCCCGTCCAGGGTGGCCGAAAAGAGGAGCGTCTGACGGGAGCTGGGGGTCTTGTCGAGTAGCCGACGCACGTCGGGGAGAAACCCCATGTCCGCCATCCGGTCCGCCTCGTCGATCACCACTATCTCAATGGCATCTAGACGGATGCTGCCCCGCTCGATCAGGTCGCCCAAACGACCCGGGCACGCCACCGCGATGTCGACGCCGCGGGAGAGGGACTTGAGCTGGGGCCCGTAGCCGACACCGCCGTAGAACGTCTCCACCCGGAGGTTCCGGGAGGTGCAGAGGGTGGCCAGTTCCGAGGCAACCTGGGAACAGAGCTCACGGGTCGGGGTAAGGACGAGCATCCGGGGATGCTTCGGACGGGCTGGTTTCCCGGTCAGACGGGCCACAGCTCCAATTCCGAAGGCCAGTGTCTTGCCCGATCCGGTGGGAGCCTTACCGCAGACGTCGCGGCCGGCCATGGCGTCAATGACGGTGGCGGACTGGATGGGAAAGGGCGTAATGATCGAACGCGCTTTCAGCGCGGCGACAATGTCCGAGGGCACGCCGAGATCGGCGAACGAAGGTTGGGGCAGGGGCATGGAAGCGCTTTCGTGCGACAGTGGGGGACGACGGGGAGAGACCCCGACCGTGGCCTGTCGCGAAAATAAGGCGCACCAGGACTCCACCAGTGTAGTACCTACCGCCTCGGTGCGAGCGCACGGCCGTGATTCAGCGTGCATCCGGCCGGTTGTGAACCACAGAAGTAGCCAGTCAGAGGGGGATCAGATCCTGCAACTGTCGATTCCTGTGCACGACCGGGCCGAGGCACGACGGTTCTATGTCGACGGGCTGGGGTGTGGGCCAGGACGCGAATTCCCCGGCTGGTGCGATGTTTGGTTCTACGGGATGCAGATCACCTTGCACAAGCGGCCGGACAAGGTGCTGACCGATGAGCAACGAGGTGTGCGCCACTTCGGTATCACCCTCGGAACCGACGAAGTCGACCGGCTCGTGGACCGCGTGAACAAACACGACGTTCGGTGGCTCGCTCCCTTGAGCACCGACTACGCCGGCACGTCGGCCGAGCAACGGAAAGGAAAGATCCTGGATCCGAGTGGCAACGCCATCGAGATCAAGGCGTACATAGATCGGGAAGCCGGCTTCGCCGCGGTGGGCCGTCCGTCCGGTTGACCCCTCGTTTCGCGTTGAGCAGGGCCCGGCCAAACTCGGATTCAGTCGCCGGAAACGCTGATCTGTTCGCGCACGAAGTCGAGCACCGCGGCGGTGCCTGTTCCGAGTTCAGTCCAAGGTTTCCACCCAAGGTGAATGCCGGCTCGACTGGGGTCGAGGCTGTTCCTGAGGAGCTCGCCGGGGCGCAGCGGTGCGTACTCAACCGGAACGCTGACACCGGCTTGGGTCGACAGTTCGCGGAGAAGTTCATTGACCGAGGTCTCTCGGCCGGTGCCGATATTGCACACCAGCCCTCCACCTTTGGTCGCCCCGCGCACGAAGGCGTCCACCACATCATCGACATAGACGAAATCGCGGGTCTGCTCCCCGTCCCCGAAGATGGTGATCGGCTGGCCCCGCAGTAGGCGCTTGGCGAAGATCGACACCACTCCCGCCTCACCGTGAGGATCTTGGCGGGGGCCGTACACATTGGCCAGGGCCAGCGCCGCGAATTCCAGCGCGTGCAGCTCCCGGTAGACGACCAGATAGTCGATGGCGGCCTTCTTCGACACGCCGTACGGCGACAAGGGCCGATGTGGGAGCGACTCCTTGACCGGTAGATCGGCAGCATCCGGGTCTCCATAGAGGGTTCCGCCACTGGCCGCGAAGACCACCCGGGTGACGCCGGAAGTGCGAGCTCCTTCAAGAATTCGCAGGGTACCGAGCAGATTGACTTCGGCATCGAAAATCGGTTGCGCAACGGACACCCGGACATCGGCCTGGGCGGCGAGATGAAAGACGACCTCCGGGTGCCGGCGGTTCATCAGGTCCACCACTTCGGACGAGCGGACGTCGAGGTTGTTCACCCGCAGACGATGACCGGCGGTCGCCCGGGACTCCGCCAGATTGGAGAGGGAACCGGTCGAAAGGTCGTCGACAACATCGACGGAGTGGCCTTCGGCAAGCAATCGGTCAACCAGAGTCGAGCCGATGAATCCGGCGCCTCCGGTGACCAGGGTGTGCACCCGTTTAGACCCCGGCCGGTACGCGGCCACCGTCGACGACGGTGCCTGATGCCGTCACGACGCCGGCTCCGATCACCGACAGCGGTTGGATGACACACCGTTGACCAATGGTGGCATCGGGTCCGATGATCGAACCTTCGACAGTTGCCTTGGCGGCGACACGTGCACCGGGAAGCAACACGGACCCCAGTACGGAAGCACCCTCTTCGATCACAGCTCCATGGCCGACCACTGAGCTGTCGACGACGGCGCCTGCGTCGATCATGGTCCCTTTGCCTACCAGCGAACGGGTGACCGAGATGCTCGCCACGTCCACTTCTCCGATGCGCCATACCCCCTCACCCAGGGAGCCGTCTTCGACGGCGTCAGGAGCCGGTGGGATATTGCGCCGGCCGAGCAGTAGATCGGCGTTGGCCCGGAGATAGGCGTCCGGTGTCCCGGTGTCGATCCAATACACCTCCGAGCCCTGGGCATAGAGGGACCCGGCCTCCACCAGTTGCGGGAATGTCTCCCGTTCGATGGACACCCGGCGCCCCTCGGGAATGCGTCCGAGCACCGTCGGTTCGAGCACGTAGGTCCCGGCGTTGATCAGATTGGTCGGGATCTCGTCCCGGGGGGGCTTCTCAATGAACGCCTGCACCCTCCCGTCGGGGTCGGTGGGCACCACGCCGAACGCAGAGGGATCGTCCACCGGGGTGAGGCTGATGGTGGCCTCCGACCCGTGCTCCCTATGGAAGGCGATGAGTGCACTGATATCCAGATCGGTGAGGACATCTCCATTCACCACCAAAAAGGTGTCGTCGATCCCGACATGGTCAGCAGCGAATCGGATGGCTCCAGCGGTATCGAGAGGTGTGGGCTCCACCGCATAGGAGAGACGAATGCCGGCGACGGTCCCGTCCGGATAGGCGTTGATGAAGGCATCAGGTCGGTATCCGAGCGAAAGAACCGCCTCGTCGACCCCATGGGCGGCCAAGTGGCCGAGGACCCGTTCGATCATCGGATGCTCCACGATGGGGAGCATCTGCTTCGGAGTGGTCAAGGTCAGAGGACGGAGCCGGGTCCCCTCGCCGCCCACCAGGACGACGGCCCTCACGTGGAGGTTCCGCCAGAGTGCTTCACGGGGCCGGTGCGGTAGTCGGAGTAGTGGCCGGTGCGGTAGTCGGAGTAGTGGCCGGTGCGGTAGACGGAGTAACCGTCGGCGTGGCCTTGGGCGCGGTGGTCGAGGTGGTGGCTCCCGACTGGACGGCGGTGATCAGGTTGGTGATGGTGGCGGCGGGGGGCTTGGGATCCGAAGCCGTGGCCGGCAGAAATGCCATGGTAATCATCTGGCCGTTGCCGAACTTGAGCGACCCCGGGTTTCCGCTGACCGCGGTGGACTTCTTGGACACATAGTTGGTCCACTCGACCACCGTCACATAGCCCTGCTTGCCGGCATCGGGCGTGCCTTTGGGGCAGGTCGCACCATTACTCATCAATTTCTTCCCCGGGTATCCCAATGTCGAGGAGGTGAGCGTGAGGCCCTTGTACCCGGACACGAACTTGCCCAGGGTGGCGTTGGCTCCCGATTCGGAACTGTTCTTCGGACTGACGACCACCAGGCCGCTCCCGTCTGCCGTCAACCCGGTTTTCGAGGTCTTAGTGCTGGCCGGGAGATTCGGCTCGATGGTGCCGCACACGTCGATCCCGAGCGCCGCGTGCCAGGTCTCTGTCGTGGTGGGCGGCCCGGTCGCGGTGGTGGACTTATGGGTCAGCTGATACCGGCTGTACCCGATCAGGAACAGACCCACTACACAGATGATGATCAGACTGGCGTACCAGTTGATCGGCATCTGACCGCGATAGGTCTTGCCGCCTCCGGTGGACGCAGCCCGCGCCACCCACTTCCCTGTTGCATTGCTGGCCATGATCGGACGACACCCTACAACGTGGCGCCCCACCGGACGGTCAGCCCCTGGTCAACCGGGCTATCGGTTGGCTTTTTCCCTGAGCCCGGCCAGCATGGCGCGAACCCCGATCCCCACCACCACCAAGGGAAGAAGTGCTCGCCGCCAGCCCATTGTCGACCGCCTGGCGAACCGCAGCAACGAACGATGGTGCTCAATGATCATCCGATAGGGATGCCGGGCGGTGGAGACCCCCTGGAGGTGGGTCACGGCTGCTCTCGGGGCATAGGCGACCTTCCAGTGGGTTCGTCCCAGTCTCCAGCACAGGTCGACGTCCTCGGCATACATGAAGAACAGTTCGTCAAAGCCCCCGACCTGCTCGAACGCCGATCGCCGCACCAAAAAGCAGGCCCCCGACACCCAATCCACCGTTCGCACAGTTTCGAGGTCGAGGGCCAAATCGGACTGTTGATAGGCGCGGGTAAATGGGTTCTGGGGCACAAACTGGCCGAGGAGTGCGTGACCCGCCGCGTCGATCATGGAGGGGAACCGGCGGGCGGAGGGATAGCGCTCGCCTTCCGGCGTCCGGATCAACGGGCCCACCACCGCGGCGGTGGGATCGGTCTGGAGCACCTTGGTCAACTCCATCAGCACGCCCGGCGAGACTGACAGATCGGGGTTGCACACCAGGACGAACTCAGACCTGGTGGCCGCCACCCCGCGATTGGCACCGGCCCCGTAGCCGAGGTTCCGTCCGGGGAGAAGCACCTTGACGTCAGGAAATCGCTGACGCAGTTCGTCCACGGAGCCATCGATCGAGCCATTGTCGACCACCACCAACTCTGCGGGTCCCTCCGCCCGCAGAGTGGCGACACAACTGGCCAGGACAGAGCCAGACTCGTAGTTGACCACCACCACGGCAATCCGGCCCCCACCGTGCTCGGTGAGGCCCCCCGTCACGGGTCAAGCCGGGTAAAGCGGAACTTGATCAGCGCCTTCAATGCCCCGATTCCATCACGCCAGGTGATCTTCTTCCCTTCGGCGATCTCACGTCCGGAATAGGAGATGGGCACTTCGTAGATGCGATACCCTTTCCGCAGGACCTTGGCGGTGATTTCGGGTTCAAAATCGAACCGGTCGGACTTGATGGTGATGCCCGAGATGACCTTCCGATCAAAGAGCTTGTAACAGGTCTCCATGTCCGAGAGCGTGGATGAATAGAGCACATTGGTCACCAGGCACAGGACACGGTTGCCGATCCAGTGCGAAGGCAACATATTCATCCGCTCGCCGGTGAATCGACTGCCGTAGACGACCCGTGCCTTTCCTTTCAGGATGGGCTCAAGCAGCTTGGGCCAATCGTCGGGATCGTATTCGAGGTCCGCATCCTGAATGAGGACGAGGTCGCCCCGGACCTCGGCCAACCCGGTGCGGATCGCCGCCCCCTTGCCTTGGTTCACCGAGTGGTTCATCACTTTGACTGTCGAGTCCTCGATGGCGGCCAGCACCTTGTCGGTCCCGTCGGACGATCCGTCGTTGACAACGATGACGTCGACGGTCAAGGGGATGTCGACGGCTCGAATCCGGCGGATCACTTCTGCCACCGTGTTGCGCTCGTTGTAGACGGGAACGATGACCGACAGCGTGGCGTAGACCGGGCCGGTGGCCGCGCCTTCCGCCTGCCCACCATCCATGCGTCCCGTCGGCTCGGCATTACTCACGACTCTGTCTCCCTTTGCATTCCATGTGTCACCCCGGCGTTCCCGTCGTCGCCCCATCGTTCCCGGCGAAAAAAGCGGCAGTGCGGGTCAGGCCTTCCTTGAGACCGGTGGTCGGTTCCCACCCCAAGGCGCTCCTTGCCAACGTGATATCGGGCCGGCGCCGGGTCGGGTCGTCCAAGGGCAGGGGTTGGTGGACGATCGTCGACAGAGAGCCTGTCAGCTCGACGACCGTCTGGGCCAGTTCGAGGACGGTGTACTCGTCAGGATTCCCGATGTTCACAGGTCCGGTGATGTCGGCGTCGAGCAGCGCGACCAACCCGGCGACCTCGTCGTCGACATAACACAGGCTCCGGGTCTGGCTGCCGTCGCCGTACACGGTCAGCGGTTCACCTCGCAGGGCCTGGAGCAGAAAGTTGGATACGACCCGGCCGTCGTCGGGGCGAAGCCGCGGCCCATAGGTATTGAAGATCCGGGCAATGCCGATGTTGGTCCCCCGCTCCCGGTGATGAGCCATGGTGAGCGCCTCGGCGAATCGTTTGGCCTCGTCGTACACGCTGCGAGGCCCCACCGGGTTCACGTTCCCCCAGTACGTCTCGGTCTGGGGATGGATGTCGGGGTCGCCATAGACCTCGCTGGTCGATGCCAACAAGAACCTGGCTTCATGCCGCTCCGCCAGCTCGAGGCCCCGGCGGGTCCCTTCACTCCCGGCCGCCAGGGTTTGCAGCGGTCGGGCCAGGTAGTCGGGTGGCGATGCCGGGCTGGCCAAATGGAGCACGCCGGTGAGCGGGCCCTCGACCGGCACAGAGACGGAGATATCCGCTTCGACCAGGGAAAATGCCGGATGATCTGACAAATGTGTCACATTCGAGCGACGTCCGGTGGAGAAATCGTCCACACAGACCACCTCATCACCGCGACCGAGGAGCCGGTCGCAAAGGTGCGACCCGAGAAACCCGCTTCCACCCATCACCACATAGCGGCCGCTCACCGGCGGCCGATCCCCGTGTAGTCGAATCCAATACGGCGCAGCTGAGCCGGGTCAAGCAAGTTGCGGGCATCGACCACCACCGGTGCCACCAGGCGCTCCCGAACCCGGGAGAAATCGAGCCATCGGAACTCGTCCCATTCGGTCAAGACCACCACTGCGGTAGCCCCCTCGCAGGCGGCGTAGGCATCGGAGAAGGCACGGACCGAATCATCAAGGGTGGCAACCGTGCCACCGGCCTCGGAGCGGCTCAGCTCCTCCACCGGGGCCGACGACTTTCCCGACGGAATCTTCACCGTGGGGTCGAACGCCTGGATGGTGGCTCCCTCGGCAACCAGGCGTTTTATGATCTCGACCGACGGCGAGTTTCGCAGGTCGTCGGTTCCGGCCTTGAAGGTCAGACCCCACACCGCGATCACGGCACCGGCCAGGTCACCCCCGGTCGGCGTTAGCGCATCGACAGACGCAGAAGTGGCCCGGGCCACTGCCCGTTTCACTTTGTCGACCACCCGGGCGAACTGCTCTTCATTGGTAGAAATGGCGCCGCGAAGGAAGGAGAAATCGTATCCGGCCTGTTCAGCGATACGGACGAGGGCGCGGGTGTCCTTGGGTAGGCAACTCCCTCCCCAGCCGGGGCCCGGCCGGAGGAACTCGAACCCGATCCGCTTGTCATAGCCGAGCCCGAGGATGACGTCGCGTACGTCAGCCCCGACGGCTTCACACAAGCCGGCCACCGCATTGACGAAACTGAGCTTGGTGGCCAAAAACGCGTTGGCAGCGTATTTGATCGTCTCCGCGGTGGCGGCATCGGTGATGAGGAGGGGGGCATGAGTCCCGGCGAAAAGCTCCCCGACCCGAGCGGCGGCAGCCTGATCGGCGGCGCCAACCACAAGGCGCTCAGGGTGGAGGCTGTCCGCCACCGCGGTCCCTTCCCGCAGGAACTCGGGGTTCGACACCACGGTGATGTCATGCCGGCCGAGCACCCGCTCGACCACCAGCGTCGAACCTACCGGAACCGTTGACTTGTTGACGATGATGGTGCCGGGGGCCAGGTGTGGTGCGATCTCTTTGGCCACAGATTCCACAAAGGAAAGGTCGGCCGAGCCGTCTTCACGCTGAGGCGTCGGAACGCAGAGGAAGACGAACTCGGCGTCAGCCACCGCACTGGTCGCACCTACCACGAAATCCAATCGTCCGGCGGCTTGACCCTCTCGCACCAGATCCTCGAGGTGAGCCTCGACGATCGGCACGTTGCCCTTTCGGAGTAGCGCAATCTTGTCAGGATCGGCATCGCCACAGGTCACCCGGTGACCGAGGTGGGCAAGGGTGGCGGCAGTGGGAAGCCCGACGTAACCCACTCCGATGACGGCAATGGCATGTCCATGGCCGTGGGGCAGAACCCGGACGGCAGCACCTCTTTGACCAAAGTAGGCACCCGGGCTGCCGGCTTCGGGATCACCCTTTCCTCGGCCTCCGGTTGCCCCGAATACCCCGCTTCTGCCTGACTCCTTCATCTTGTTCCCATCGTCAGCCTGTGCCTTCATCGGTACTTCCAGTCGCACGATCCCATTGCTTCGGCGTCATCGTCCATATCGTCGATCAGCCGCGTTCCGCCACCGCCGGAAGCACCCCGACCAGACGGGTCAGCGATTCGGTCCACTCCGGCAGCAGGGCCAGCCCCGACAAACGCAGTGCGGCGTTGTCCAGCCTCGAGTTGGCCGGGCGGGGGGCGGGTCGGGGTGGGTCGAGATCTCCGGTGGCGATCGGCTCTACCCGCTCAGGGTCGAGCCCGGCCGCAGACAGCGTGGCCCGGGCGAACCCGAACCAGGTTGTCTCGCCCTGGTTGGTGACGTGGAACGTCCCCGGACGGCGGTCGAGTGCCAGCCCCACGATGGCTGAAGCCAGATCGGCGGTGAAGGTCGGTGTCCCGTGCTGATCATCCACGAATCGTAGAGGGCCATCTCCGGGGCCGGTGGCCAGCCGAAGCACCGTCTTGACCATGTTCGCCCCATGGGCGCCACTCACCCAGGCGGTGCGGACCACGGTGGCGTCGCCACCACTGACGGCTGCCACCTCGTGCTCACCGCCCAGCTTGCTCCGCCCGTAGACGGACTGTGGATTGGTGGCGTCCCACTCCACATAGGGCCGGTCCAGGGTCCCGTCGAAGACATAGTCGGTGGAGACATAGAGGATGTGGGCGCCCACCCGACGGGATGCCTCGGCCACATGACGGGTACCCATAGTGTTGACCGCGAACGCGGTATCGGGGTCTGACTCGCACGCGTCCACCGCGGTGAATGCCCCACCATGGATGACGACATTGGGGCGGAATGACTCGAACGCCTCCCCCACTGCCGTCCGATTGACCACGTCGAGCGTGTCGATGTCTGTGGAGAGTATGTCGATGTCACCGGCGCCGCGTCCGGCCGGGAGCACTCCGCCATCGGGCATCACTCCAGCCAAGACATCCCGAACATCGCGACCCAACTGGCCGTTTCCACCGGTCACCAGCACCCGGGGCCGGGAGCTCACGACCCTGAGCCGGGGCCACCCGTGCTCGGGCCCACCCACGCTCCTTCGAGCACCGGAGCCCGGTCGACCAATGGCTCCCACCACGACCGGTGATCGGCGTACCAGCCGACGGTGGCGGCCAGGCCTTCCGCGAAGGGAACGGTCGGCTCCCAGCCCAGTGCGGTGCGGATCTTCGACGAATCGAGCAGGTAACGGCGATCGTGGCCGGGTCGGTCGGGCACGATCTCCTTGAGGGACTGGGGGCGACCGGTGGCGGCCAAGACCGCGTCGGCGATCTCTTCGATGCTGGCCTCGATACCACTCCCCACGTTGTAGGTCTCCCCAACCTCGCCGTGCTGGAGCACCAGCTCGACGGCGCGGCAGTGGTCGTCGACGTGGAGCCACTCGCGTCGGTTCTGGGTCGAGGCATAGAGAGGCAGAGGTTGGTCGTTCAACGCCTTGGTCGTGAAGAGGGGGATGACCTTCTCGGGGAACTGGTAGGGGCCGTAATTGTTGCAACAGTTGGTGATGGTGGCAGGAAGCCCGAAGGTCTCCGCGTAGGCGCGGACCGCATGGTCGGCACCCGCCTTGGATGCGTTATACGGGGTCCGCGGCCGATAGGGCGTGGACTCGGTGAACACCTCGGCGGAGTCGAGTGGGAGGTCTCCGTAGACCTCGCAGGTCGAGATGTGATGGAACCGGGAGACTCCGTGGCGACGGGCCGCCTCGGCCAAGGTCTGGGTGCCGAGGACGTTGGTACGGAAGAAGCGGGCCGGATCCAGGATGGCCAAGCTGTTATGGGACTCGGCGGCAAAGTTCACGATCACGTCGATCTGGTACTCGGTCAACACCTCGGTCATGAGGTCGAGATTCCCGATATCCCCGTGGACGAACGAGCACCTGTCCTCCACGTCGATCAAATTGGGCCGATTGCCTGCGTAGGTCAGCGCGTCGAGGGCGACCACCGTGTCATCGCCGTGACGCTCTATCCAGTAACGCACGAAGTTGGATCCAATGAAGCCGGCAGCGCCGGTGACCAGTAGTCGCATAATCGGGGAAGCCTACTCTTTGCACCGCTCCCACCTGGGAGAAACCCGGCTTCAACCCGCCGGTCGGAGATGCAGAACGTCGCCCGCCACCACGGTGCGGGAACCACTCCCGGTGGCCACCACCAAATGACCCTCGTCGGTCACATCGGTGGCCATTCCCTCGAATCCCCCACCGGCCAACTCGACCCGCACCTGCGAGCCGATGGTCACGCAACGTCGCCGTAGGTCAGACGCTTGCTCAGCCCGGCCTTCGGGCGTGCCCAACGATGTGGCCCGGGGACCCAACGCCGCCAACAGGGCATGAAGCAGAGCTGACCGGTCCACCGGGCGCCCGGCCTCTTGCTGAAGCGATGTCGCCGTCCCGACCAGATCCCCGGGTAGGTCGGCATCCGACAACGGCCAGCCCACATTGATCCCGATTCCCACCACGATCGGCGGATATCCGTGCGCCTGGGGCCCAGCCAGATCGGCCTCGGCCAATACCCCGGCCAGCTTGCGGCCGTCCGCCCCGAGAAGGTCATTCGGCCACTTGATGCCCGGAGTCACCCCGGATTCAGCGATGATGGCATCCACCGCCGCCAACCCCACCACCGCGCTGGCCAGGTGGCGAGCCTCCGGGGGAAGACCCAGTCTCAGTAGCACGGAGACCAGCAGGTTGGAGCCTGCCGGCGCCTCCCAACGGCGCCCGAGCCGACCACGACCGGCCAACTGGTGGTCAGCCACCGCCACCACCCCATGTGGAGCCCCGCCTCGGGCCTCGTCAAGCAGGTAACGATTGGTCGAGTCAATCGATTGGAACCATCGAATATCGGTAAAGCTGGGGTCCGGCACGGTGTCCACCTTACGATTTCACGACTCGACGTGGCACGCACCCTTCGAGCCGTGCCAGTGTTGTAGCGCCTGTCAACGGTCACCAGACAGTTGATTTCATCTGATTCGAAAGGCCTCAGCGTGCTCAAGAAGGTTCTCATCGCCAACCGGGGGGAGATCGCCGTCAGGGTCATCCGGACCTGTCGCGAAATGGGAGTGGCCACGGTGGCCGTCTACTCCGAACTCGACCGGGACGCGCTCCATGTGCGGTTGGCCGATGAGGCGTACGCACTCGGTGGCCAGACGGCCGCGGAGAGCTACCTCAACACCGAGGCGATTCTGGACGCCATCGAGAAGAGCGGTGCCGACGCCGTGCATCCCGGGTACGGATTCTTCTCGGAGAACACCGACTTCGCCCGAGCCATCACCGAGCGGGGCGTAACGTTCATCGGTCCCCCGCCCGAAGCCATCGAAGTCATGGGTGACAAGATCAGTTCGCGCCATGCCGCCGAGCGAGCCGGAGTCTCGGGGGTGCCCGGACGCTCCGAAGTGTTGACCTCGTCCGATGAGGTGGTCGCCTTCGGGAACGAGTTCGGTTGGCCGGTCGCCATCAAAGCGGCCTACGGAGGCGGCGGCCGGGGCATGAAGGTTGTGCAGGGACCCGCCGAAGCGGCGGACGCCCTGGAGTCGGCCATGCGCGAGGCGCTCTCCTCCTTCGGACGTGACGAGTGTTACCTCGAGCGCTACCTGGCCTGGCCTCGCCACGTCGAAATGCAGATCATCGCCGACGCCCATGGCCACACACTGTGGCTGGGTGAACGCGACTGTTCGGCCCAGCGCCGCCATCAGAAGTTGGTGGAAGAGAGCCCCGCCCCCGACTTCCCCGACGACGTAAGGCAGGCCATGGGTGAAGCCTCGGTGAAAGTGGCCGAGGCGTGCGGCTATGTGAACGCCGGCACCGTCGAGTTCCTCTGCCAGGAAGGTGAGTTCTTCTTCCTCGAGATGAATACCCGGCTACAGGTCGAGCACCCGGTCACCGAGCTGGTCACGGGCCTCGACCTGGTCGAATGGCAGTTGCGGGTGGCCTCGGGCGAGCCCCTCGGGTTTGGTCAGGATGACGTCCGCCGAGACGGGCACGCCATCGAGGTGCGCATCAACGCCGAGAATCCGGCCGGGGGTGCCTTCACCCCGTCTCCTGGGACCATCACCCGGTTCGTGACCCCGGGAGGCCCGGGGGTCCGACTCGATTCCGGTTACGCCTCCGGCGACACCGTGAGCCAGTACTACGACAACCTCATCGCCAAATTGGTGGTGTGGGGCCACGACCGGGAGTCGGCCCGAAAGCGGATGCTCAGGGCCATCGAGGAGACGGTCATCGAGGGGGTGGCCACCACCCTTCCTGCCGACGTGGCGATCCTTTCCCATCCGGACTTCGCCAATGCCAAGCACTCCACCAACTGGGTGGAGCAGTCGTTGGACCTGAGCGGAGTGAGCGCCGATGTGTCCGCCCCGGTAGTCGAACCGGTGGCCGACGGTGACGAACCGGTGGCCAGGGTGCTGCGCGAGGTCACCGCCGAGGTCGACGGTCGTCGCTATCAGGTGAAGCTGTGGGTGCCCGATCTCGGTGACCCGGTGGCCGTGGCCGGTGGCGGCGGTTCCACCGCCCGGTCGAATGCCGGCCCCAAGCGTCCGAAAGCGGCATCGGCCGGGTCCGGCTCCCGCACCGTGGCCGTGCCCATGCAAGGCACCATCGTCAAGGTGTTGGTTGACGTGGGCCACGCGGTCGAAGTCGGCCAGACGGTCTGCATCCTCGAGGCGATGAAGATGGAGAACAACGTGAATGCCGAAAGGGGCGGAACTGTGAAAGAGGTCAAGGTGAAGGCCGGTGACGCGGTAGGGCCGGGCGACATCATCGCCCATATCGAATAACCGCTCACCTCACTGCACACCTCACTTCTCACTCCGCCTCACCGCATACCCAGAATCCCGGTCGGAAGGCACAGATGGCAGATCTGAAGGAATGCGCCCGGGCGGCCATCGACGACAAGCTAGGCGACCTGGTCCGCCTGAGCCACACCATCCACGGACATCCCGAGACGGCGTTCGAGGAGAAGCAAGCGGCAACGTGGACCGCTGGCGCCCTGGCTGACGGCGGCTTTTCCGTCACCGAAGGGGTGGCCGGGCTCCCGACCGCCTTCGATGCCCGATTCGGGTCAGGTCCGCTGACGGTGGCGGTCTGTGCCGAGTACGACGCCCTTCCGGGTGTGGGTCACGCCTGTGGACACAACATCATCGCCGCCACCGCAGTCGGCGCCGGCCTGGGGTTGGCGGCGGTGGCCGACGATCTGGGCCTCACCGTGCGGGTGCTGGGGACCCCGGCCGAGGAAGGTGGCGGGGGCAAGGTGTTGATGCTCGACGCCGGCGTCTTCGACGGGGTCCAGGCCGCCATGATGGTCCATCCGTGGCCCACCGACCGGTTGCAGGCGGCCTGCCTGGCCGTCACCCACTTCGATGTGGCCTTCACCGGGAGAGGCGCCCACGCCTCGGCCGCCCCATGGGAAGGCATCAACGCCGGGGATGCCATGGTGATCGCCCAGGTGGCCCTCGGTTTGTTGCGTCAGCAGCTCCCGCCCCATGACCAGGTGCACGGCGTGGTCACCGATGGCGGAGCCGCGGCCAACATCATCCCGGCCCGGGTGACCGGACGGTTCATGTGCAGGTCCTCCACCTTGGAGACGTTGGAGACCCTCGAGGCCCGGATCCGGGCCTGCTTTGAAGCGGGTGGGTTGGCCTCGGGTTCGACGGTCACCTACGAGCGGTTGGCTCCTGATTACTCGCATATGGAGAGTGATCTCGGCTTGTTGAACGCCTACCGCGCCAACGCCGAACTGCTGGGTCGGTCTTTCCGCCTTGATGACGCCGACGCGCCACGGCCGACGCTCTCGACCGACATGGCCAACGTGTCGTTGGCGATTCCCACCATCCACCCGCTGCTCGGCATCGATGCCGCCGGGTCGGTGAATCATCAACCCGAGTTCGCCGCTGCCTGCATCACCGCCTCGGCCGACGCCGCCGTTCGGGATGGCGCCCTGGCCATGGCGTGGACGGTCATCGACGCCGCCGGTCCGGGGCCATTGCGGGATCGCCTGCTGGCCGGTTGAGTCGGATGGGTCAGTCGGATCGACCCGTCGGACTGGGTAACAGAACAGTGAGCGACGGAATCAGACCCAAGTTCTCGGCTTGGGAGGCGCCGCCCAGACCCCGGCAGCCGCCGGAGTTCCTTGGGTCGGTTCATTCGGCCCGGTCGAAGGGTTCCGGTGCTCGCTCATGTCCATCTACCTTCCACTTCAACATGAATCGAAGGGCAGTGTCACCCTGCCACTGGACCAATGCCGCCTAAGCCCCTCCTGAACGGAAGGTGTGAATGTCCGAAACAAGGAGAGCCCGGGGCCTGGTTGAGCAAGTCTCGGGGGACGCATCAGCCCGAGGCTCCCGCAGAGGTCTACCGTGGGCGCCACGATCAACCGCCAACATCACGCTGACCGGCATGGCCGCCAAGGTCCTCCCTGCATGGCGGCCGATTCGGACTGACCCGCTACCGAGTGGGAGCCGTGTCCTCAGCTGCACCAGTCGAAACGGGCGGTGCGGCGCGATCAAGTCGGCACGGCGAGGGTGGCCGAGCCTCTCCTCAGACGCTGAACGACTGGAGGAGGACGGCGTACTCGCAGCCGGCCACCATGCCGCCGTAGCCGGCCATGTCGCGGAGGAACCGGTCGGGGTCGAAATCCTGACCGAGCCCGTCGATGTAGGCGCGGTGCTCCTCGAGGGAGGCCACCCCGCATTCGATGGTGTCACCGACGTCGACGAAGTGGGTGGCCGCCTGGCCTCCGGAGATGTAGACGGCGGAGATCCCCTGCCACGGGTCGCCCTCCTCGGCGAACATCCAGCGGTTGGCGGCGTCCCGGCAGGCGTCGAGAACGGCCAGGCCGACGGCTCGGTGGTCGGAGTGGTTCACCGAGCCGCTCTCGCCCCAGGTGAGGTCGAAGTTCATGCCGAAGACCACCTCGGGCCGGAGGCGACGGAGGGCACCGGCGATGTCGCGGCGCAGACCGAGGCCGTACTCGACGGAGCCGTCGGGGTGGCCGAGGAACTCCACGTGGTCGACACCGACCGCGGCGGCGCTCCGTCGCTGCTCCTCCCGGCGAAGGGGACCGCACTCGCCGGGAGCCAACCCGTCGATGCCGGCCTCACCGCTGGTGACCAGGACGTAGGAGACCTGCTTGCCCTGGCTGGTGAAGCGGGCGATGGCGCTGGCCATCCCGTACTCGAGGTCGTCAGGGTGGGCCACCACCGCGACCGCCCGCTCCCATGCTTCCGGCACTGGCTCCATGACCTACCTCCGAGGCTCGACGGCATCATCGTATGAGGTCCCCACCACCGGGCGGGCAGTCTGGCTCGGCCGCAGTGGCCGGTCACCCGGAAACGCCCGTGCACGGTCATTGCGGCAACCGGGACGATCGCCCCGCTGTACCGTCTACGGCGTGATCGATGAACCCTTCGACGACTCCATCCAGGTCGCGGCATTTGCCGAACTCCGGAACGGACCGCTTGCACTGGTCGACCTGGCTGAACGACTGAGGCGCAACGGCGCCCTTGATGGCCTCGGGGACTTGGAGATCGGGGACCTCGCCGAGGAGCTCGACCAGATCCTCCTCGACACGGACGACGTCTGGATGAGCGAGGACGGAATCGTCGCACTCACCGCCACTTTGCTCGACGACGCCGTCTTCAGCCACGTGGTCGAGCACTCTGAGCTCGATCGCGGAGTACTCGACGTCACCCCCGACCTCGTTGCCATCGACTTCGACGTACCCGACGGCCTGGAGTTGTCGGGCGGGGGGACCGTGGAGTGCCGTTTCGCCTTCCAGGACGAAACCGACGTCGAGGACAACGGGTCGTTCACCGGTCCGCCGGGGTGGCTTTCCGCATTGCAAGACGGAGATGTGGCCTGCCTCCGCCGCTCGGAGGGGAGGATCTCCCTCGAAATCCGATCTGCGGTGAATCAGGGAGAGGCAGAGGAACGGGCGTTGCGCGCCGCATTCGAGGAGCAGTACGTCGAGGGGGTCGGCGTCGAACCCGAAAGCCTGGTCTTGGACGCCCTGTGCCACGATCCGATGCTGTTCCGATCACCCGTCGCTCCGGTCGGGGAGCTACTGGACCGGTTCGGGCTCGAGCAACGCGGAGCGTGGTTCGGCCTGCGCAGCGAAGAGTGGGCGCCGCCGGGCGCTCGCTTCTTCCAGCGTGAGCAGGCGATGCGGGAAGAGTCGTGGGGCTTCAGGCCCTGCTGCACGGATGCCTTCACAACCGTTCGCGATGTGTGGGGCGACCACATCCGCGGGCGCCGGACAACGGACCTTCGTCCGGTGGGCCGGGCGTTGTCCCACGGATCGGTGGCACCGGCGTTCGCCGAGTACGTGTTCGGGCATGACACCCATGGGAATCCCATGCTCGCGTCGTTCAGTACCGGCGTGTCGCGCCTCCCCGGGAAGTTGGCGGCGCCCGGGCTGTACCTGCAGGCACTGGATGCTGAACGTGATAGCGAGGTGCTCGTCGCCGAGGACGCCCTGCACGGAGCGGTCATCGCTAATCCCGCCTTCGGACCGGCACTCGCGGAGTTCGCCTGGTATATGGCCGACCGCGGCGATCTGTCGAAGGCCGTCTCGCTCCTCCGCCGGGCCGCCGCCGGTGAACCCGACCCCGAGCTCGACTACCTGACGTCGTTGCCCTCGCCGGTGGCCGTACGTGCCGGACGAAACGATCCCTGCCCCTGCGGATCCGGTCGCAAGTTCAAATCGTGCTGCTTGGGCAACACCACCCTGCCTATGGAAGTCCGGTCCGGATGGCTTTACCACAAGCTGGTGATGCACGCGATTCGACCGGCTGGCAGGGGGCGGATCGAGGATCTGTTCGAGATCACGAATGAGCACGTGCTTCCCGACGTGGCGACGGAGCTGTTGCCCGTGTTGGTCGACATCGCCATACTCGTCGGCGGGGGGATCGAGGAGTTCATCGGCAAGCGTGGCGTGCTGCTTCCGGCAGATGAGTTGCTGCTGGCGCAATCGTGGGTCGGATTGCGGCCGAAGCTCTGGGAGGTCATGGGTCGGGAGCCGGGCACCTCCGTCACGCTCCGCGACACCCGGTCGGGTGGGTCGACGACCGTCACGGAGCGGGCTGCGTCGCGCTCGCTTCGCGAAGGCCAGTACCTGCTGGCACTGGTGTTGGAAGCCGGCTCCGAGCATCAGTTCTTCGGTGCGCCCATCGAGATCGAACTACGGCACCGCCAGTCACTGATCGAGTTGCTCGACGGCGATCCGGACGCGTGGCAGATGGCTCTGTGGCTAGGGTCGGCCTTCGCCCCTCCCAGGCTCACCAACCGCGAGGGTGAGGACACCCTGCTCTGCAGGGCGGAACTCCGTCCCGGATCGACCACCTGGGACCAGCTGGCCGCGTCACTGACCACCCGGTTCGGGGAGCCCGATGACGGGGTGTGGACCGAGACGGTGGCCATCAACGGCGAGTCGGTGGTGCGTTGTTTCCTCCGTCGGGACAACGACCGGCTGGTGGCGGAGACGAATTCGGCCGAGCGGTTGGATCGCATCGTTGCCATCCTGACCGGAGAGGTGGCCACCGACCTTGAGGTGCTCGAACAGGACCGGGAGTCGCCGGCGGCAGGAGGTGCCCGAATTCGGCAACCGGGAGGAGCGCCATCGCTCGGTGCGGATCTGCCTCCCGATCTGGCAGAAGCCGTAGAGGTCCTGATGCGGGAGAAGGAGATGCACTGGCTGGACGAGGAGGTCCCCGCGCTCGGTGGGCTCACTCCTCGTCAGGCCGTCGACGATCCCACACGTCGCGAGGATCTCATTGCGCTTCTCCACGAGTTCGAACGACATGAGGCCAGCCCCGGAGGCACCATCAGTTTCCGTGCCTCCCGGCTGCGGGAGCACCTCGGACTCTCCGACGAGGGGTAGATACCTCGGGCGGCGGGGTCGCCAAGTTCTCGCCCGAGGGCACCGCGACCGGTCATCCTCATAAGGCTCGGCGCCACTTCTGTGCCACCGGGACCTCGGAAGCAGGCAAGGATCTTACGGGCGATCTCCGTGCACGGGTGGTCTGGAATGCAGGGCACCTGGTTGCGATCAGCTCGGCGACCGCGTGGGGAACCCCGCCTCCTCGGCCTGATGGTGAAGCCTGGAGCCCGACCGATGCGCCGGTACACCTCCGGCGTACGGTTTCCCCTATGACCATCGCAGACGCTTCGACCCTTCGCCCTGAGGCCGAGCAGCTCCTTCGTGCATTGGCGGGGGATCACGCCCGTTTGCGGGAGGATCAGTGGGATGCCATCGAAGCCCTCGTCATCGGACACCGAAGGGCGCTGGTCGTCCAGCGGACCGGCTGGGGCAAGTCGGCGGTGTACTTCGTCGCCACCGCGCTCCTCCGCCGGCGCGGGGCGGGACCAACCGTCATCGTCTCCCCCCTCTTGGCCCTCATGCGAAACCAGGTCGTCGCCGCAGAACGGGCGGGCATCCATGCTGCCACGATCAACTCGACGAACACCGAAGAGTGGGACAAGGTCTACGAGCTCGTCGAGCGTGGTGAGATCGATGTGCTCCTCTTGTCCCCCGAGCGACTCAACAATCCCGAATTCCGGGACGAGGTGCTTCCGCAACTGGCCGAATCGTGCAGCTTGCTCGTGGTGGACGAAGCGCACTGCATCTCGGACTGGGGGCACGATTTCCGACCCGACTACCGGCGGCTCAGGACGTTCCTCCCGCAGCTCCCCGCTGGCACCCCTGTCCTCGCCACCACGGCCACGGCCAATACGAGGGTGGTGGAGGACGTGGCTGACGTACTTGGCCTCGGGCGGGAGTCATCCGACGTGCTCGTCCAGCGGGGGTCCCTCGATCGCGAGAGCCTCCACCTGGCGGTGCTGCGGCTGCCAGACCACGCCCACCGTCTGTCATGGCTGGCCGATCACCTGAATGACTGGGACGGTTCGGGGATCATCTACACGCTGACCGTGGCGGCCAGCCACGACGTCGCGGAGTTCCTGCGAAGTGCCGGGCACGAGGTGCTCGCCTATTCGGGGGGCACCGGGGCAGATGAGCGGCTGGCGGCAGAACAGGCGCTGATCGACAACAAGGTCAAGGCACTGGTGGCTACGTCTGCGCTCGGCATGGGGTTCGACAAGCCTGACCTGGAGTTCGTCGTCCATCTCGGCGCGCCGCAATCACCGGTGGCGTACTACCAACAGGTTGGTCGAGCGGGCCGTGGAACCGAGCGGGCAGACGTGATCCTCATCCCCGGCGACGACGACGAAGCCATCTGGCGGTACTTCGCCAGCGTCGGGTTCCCTCCGGAGGACCAGGTGCGGGAGGTCATTGCTGCTCTCGCCGAATCGGACGGGCCGATGAGCACCAATGGCCTGGAGGCCCTCGTCGACCTGAGCCGTTCCCGATTGGAGACGATGCTCAAGGTCTTGGACGTGGATGGCGCGGTTCGCCGGGTACGGGGTGGTTGGCAAGCAACTGGGGAGGCGTGGGAGTACGACGCCGATCGTTACCAGCGTGTCGCAGAAGTTCGCCGCAAGGAACAACAGGCGATGCGCGAGTACCTGGGCACTGACCAGTGCCGTATGGAGTTCCTGCGTGTCCAGCTCGACGATGCGGAGGCCACCGTGTGCGGCAGGTGTGACAACTGCGATGACCTCCACCTCCGTTCGGAGACAGCGGCGTCGTCCGTGGAAGCGGCTCGGGAGCGTATTGCGAGGCCGGGAGTAGTCATCGAGCCAAAGAGGATGTGGCCGTCGAACATGGGTGCGATCGGCGTCGACGTGAGAGGACGAATCGATCCCGGTGAGGGTGCCGAGCCGGGCCGGGTCCTGACCAGGCTGACCGACATCGGGTTCGGACCAGCGGTCCGCAAGCTATTGGCAGAGACCGCACCTGATGGTCCGGTGGACGACGGCTTGTTCCAGGCGGTGATCAAGGTCCTGTCCCAGTGGAAGGACGAGTGGCCGGAGCGCCCGTCTGCCGTGGTCAGCGTCGGATCGAACCGTCGTCCGCTGCTCGTCACGAGCTTGGCCAGCCAACTGGCGGAAGTGGGTCGGCTGCCGTATCTGGGGGAGGCAGCGCACCATGGGATGTCGGCAAGAGGCGGCGCCAACAGCGCTCACCGACTGCGCAACGTGTGGAGTGCGTACGGACCGTCCTCTGCAGTTGAGAGCAGATTGCCTGAAGTCTCCGGTCGGGCCGTGTTGCTGGTCGATGACTTCATCGACACGGGCTGGACGATGACCGTAGTGGCACGACACCTGAGGCTCAGAGGCATCGACCAGGTCTATCCCCTGGCGCTCGCTGCCGTCCGATAGGGGCGACGCGTCCGCGAGGGCGGGTCCAGATGTTCCCGCCCGCTCTTAGACACTCGGCCTGTACTCGCCGAACACACCTCGCAGTACATCGGAAACCTCGCCCAAAGTGGCCATCCGAACCAGCGCCACCTTCATCGGCACCAACAGGTTCTGTGTCCCTCGGGCAGCGGCCTCCACATCGAGGAGAGCAGCGTCGACTCCGGACTGGTCCCGTTCCGCCCTCACCGCCTTCACCGACGCCACTTGTGACCGCTGCAACTCCTCGTCGATGGGGAACACGTCGGCGGGATCGTTGGTCTCGTCGACGTACTTGTTCACGCCGATGACGATCTTCTCGTTGTCGTCGATGGCCTTGGCATAGGCATAGGCGGCCTGTTCGATCTCACCCTGCATGTATTGAGCCTCAATGGCGTCCACCGCCCCACCCATGGCGTCGATCCGCTCGAGGTACTCCCAGGCCCCCTTCTCCACTTCGTCGGTCAACGACTCGACAAACCACGACCCGGCGAGAGGGTCGACGGTGTCGGCGATTCCCGATTCGTACCCCACGATCTGCTGGGTCCGCAGAGCGATCTTGGCCGCCTTCTGAGTGGGTAGTCCAAGGGCTTCGTCGAAGCCGTTGGTGTGCAGGCTCTGGGTGCCACCCAAGGCGGCGGCCATGGCCTGGATGGCGACCCGGACGATGTTGTTCTCGGGTTGCTGGGCGGTGAGGGTGGAGCCACCCGTTTGGGTATGGAAGCGGAGCAGTGTGGACTTCACGTCCTTGGCCTCGAACCGCTCGGTCATGATCTTCGCCCACATCCGGCGAGCGGCCCGGTACTTGGCCACCTCTTCAAACAGATTGTTGTGGGCGTTCCAAAAGAAGCTGAGGCGGGGTGCGAATGCGTCGATATCCAACCCGGCGGCCAGGGCGGCATCGACGTAGGCGATGCCGTTGGCGATGGTAAAGGCAATCTCCTGCACGGCCGTGGAGCCCGCTTCGCGGATGTGGTACCCCGAGATAGAGATGGTGTTCCACGCGGGTAGATGCTCGGCGCAGTAGGAGAACGTGTCGGTGACCAGACGCATCGACGGGCGGGGCGGATAGATGTAGGTGCCCCGGGCCACGTACTCCTTCAGGATGTCGTTCTGAATGGTGCCACCGAGCAGCTTCGGGTCGACCCCGTTCTCTTCGGCCACCAATTGGTAGAAGAGCAAGAGAATGGCGGCGGTGGAGTTGATGGTCATCGACGTGGTGACCTCATCGAGCGGGAGGCCGGCCAACAACAGCCTCATGTCAGCCAACGAGTCGATGGCCACGCCAACCTTCCCCACTTCGCCCTCGGAGCGAGGATGATCCGAATCGAGCCCCATCTGGGTGGGGAGGTCGAACGCACACGAAAGCCCGGTCTGTCCGGCCCCGAGGAGGAACTTGAACCTCTCATTGGTCGCGGTGGCATCACCGAACCCGGCGTACTGCCTCATGGTCCACAGGCGCCCCCTGTACATGTCGGGGCGGATCCCCCGGGTATAGGGGTAACTCCCCGGCTCGCCCAGCTGTTGGGTCGGATCCCAGCCGTCCAGATCAGCCGGGCCGTAGACCGGTCGGATCTCGATCCCCGAGTCGGTGTGTCGCACAGCGGGGTTGGTCGGCGTGGTGGGCGTGGTCTTCGGTGCCATATGTGACAGGTTACGGTTTCCGGAGCCTGAGGTTCACCGGGGCTTCGTTGGGGAAGGCAGGTCGCTTCGCATGCGCTGGCCACCCCAGACGATCCAAGGCAGCCAGGATCCGGACTCCAACCCGGGACGACCGGTCCGATCGGTCCGACCGGATTAATCGGCCTGCCCGGGGCGACGGGTGCGACCGGGGCGACGGGGGCGACGGGGCGACTGGAATAACCGGAGCTACCGGAGCGACGGGTGCGCCCGGACCAGCCGGACGCAGCCTGCTGAGTGGGACTGGCGCTCCTCCAAGCACATTGGGAAGCGACGGTGACGTGTACGTCGACACCCAAGCAGGCAAGCTCTACGGTCCCAAGGCCTCCAGGGTTTGGCCTGCAGGGCTCAGCCTCGTCGGCCCGGCCGGTCCTTCCGGAACCACCGGAGCAACCGGTCCCAGTGGTGCCGCCGGGCCGACCGGTCCCAGTGGGTCAGGGGCAACATTCCGTCTTTCGGACAGGTGACTCTCGATCCGACTGTCATCGGTCCCAGCGCCTATCTCCCATTATCCGGCTACCTCGCGGCTCAGCCCACGCCCCTTCCTGGGGGGACCGCCGGCACGGCCCTGGAACAAGTGCTTCCGAAGGCCGAAACCTTCACCGGCATCACGTTGCAGTTGATAAGGCTTGCGCCTGTCCTGATCGGCGAAACCGTCGTAACGGCAACCCTTTACGACGGTTTCATTCCGGTGTTCATATGTCCCCTCGTAATACCTTTTTTTATACCCCCCGGCGTGCCAGTTTCGACCAGTTGCACCGGGTCGGCCCCGTTTGCCGCTCAAGACGCCGGCTACGTCGGGCTCTCCGTAAGTGGCTCACCCTATGGCGCGCTGCCTTTCACGGCTTCGGTGGGCCTCGCCACCTCGTAACCATCATTGGTTCATCAGGTCCGCAGCGCGACACCGGACCCCGAAGCGCTTGGGGCGGAGACCCGACCCTGAACCCGAGCAGCCGTCACCCGAGCCGCACGTAGATACGTCTACGATCCGGCGGGTGGCGCCACCACGTGAGGCATACACAGTTCGTCGTATTCGGCGATCACTATCTCACCGGCATTGGGACCACAGGTCGGGCAGTTGGGATCGCGATGAACCTTAAAGGTCCGAAAGCTCTGCTCGAGGGCGTCATAGGCCATCAGCCTTCCCTGAAGGGTCTCACCCAGGCCGAGAAGGATCTTCACAGCTTCGATGCCTTGCAGCGAACCGATGATCCCGCACAGCACACCCAGCACACCAGCTTCTGAGCAACTGGGGGCCAGTTCGGCCGGAGGCGGCTCGGGGATCATGCAGCGGTAACAGGGGCCCACGTACGGGTTGAACACGGTGGCCTGACCCTCGAACCGGAAGATCGACCCGTGGACCACCGGGATTCGCTTCACCAGGGAGGCATCGTTGACCAGGTATCGGGTCGGGAAGTTGTCGGTCCCGTCCACGATGACGTCGTACCCGTCGATGATATCGAGGACATTGTCGGCCCCGAGCCGGACGTCGTAGGTGACCACATTCACGTCGGGGTTCATCAACGTCAGAGTCTTCTTGGCCGAGTCGACCTTCCGATCACCTATCCGGTCGGTGTTGTGCAGGATCTGGCGTTGAAGGTTTGAGGCATCGACCACGTCCATGTCGATGATGCCGATGGTCCCCACGCCGGCCGCTGCCAGGTACAGGGCAGCCGGTGACCCAAGGCCCCCGGCGCCGAGCAACAACACCTTCGAATCGAGCAGTTTCAGCTGGCCAGCCTCACCGATCTCGGGCAGGAGCAGATGGCGTTGGTAGCGGTTCCGCTGTTCGGAAGTGAGCGATCGGGGTGCCGACCACTCCCGCCCCTCATCCTTCCAACGATTGAATCCCCCGATGACCGAAGCCACATCGGTATAGCCCAGTTCCTGAAGCGTCTTCGCCGCGAATGCCGAGCGGGTCCCGCCGGCGCAGTACACCACCAGATGGGATGACTTGTCGGGGATCCGCCCCTCCACCGAGGTCTCGAGGGTGCCACGCGGGATGTGAACCGCCCCAGGGAGTGCACCCTGTTCATACTCATCGGGCTCACGCACGTCTAGCACCACTGCCTTATCGGCAGACAGCTCCTGTTCGGCCTGGGCTGGGTCGATCTCCCGCACCGCCGCCTTGGCCTCGGCCAACATCTCTCTGAAGGTAGGCACAGCAATCACTATCCTTGTTCGGCGGAGGTGAACCGGTCGTGACCGGCCCTCCACACTCCTCAACTGCGATCGGACACAGGTATAAACCCTACCAGCGGGGTCAACATTCCCGTCTTTGGGAGTTCCAGCACCGGCATGGGCTCCGATCACCAGGCCAGCGGTCCCGATCCGGGTGTCGGGTGACGGTGGCGTCGGACAATGATGTCGACATGGAACTGAGCGAGGCGGTCCGGCGGCGCCGGATGACCAGGAACTTCTCCGGTCGGCAGCTGCCTTCGGGCTTGTTGGATTCGATGCTGGCCGACGCCCTACGAGCACCGTCGGCCGGCAACACCCAAGGCCGGGAGTTCGTCATCCTCGAAGGACCAGCTGAGACGGCGCGGTACTGGGAGGCCACCACCGATGAAGTGTGGCGTTCCACCTCGCGGCGAATTGAGGGTCTATCTCGAGCCCCGGTCGTCGTACTGCCCTTTGTGGATCCCGAGGCCTACGTGTCCCGGTATCGCGAGCCTGACAAAACCCGAAGCGACGGTGCGGAGGTCGAATGGGTGGTGCCGTTCTGGTTTGTGGACGCCGCCTACGCCGTCATGGCCCTTTTGCTCCGGGCAACCGACGAGGGAATCGGCGCTGCCTTCCTCGGCAATTTCCGGGGTGAGTCCTCCCTGCGCTCGGCTCTCGGCGTTCCCGACCGGTACCGGTGGCTCGGGGCAGTGCTGCTGGGTGAGGCGGCCCAACCCGATCCACCGTCTTCGTCGCTCTCTCGCCAAAGCCGGCCGATCGTCGACGTCGTCCACCGTGGGCGCTGGTAAGCCAGCCTGGTCGACATGGACGGCGTACGGCGTCCTTGTTCCAGCGCCAGCTACGCTCGAATCAGGCGTGAACATGATCAAACGGGGGTTCCTTGATGACCTACCAGCCCATCCTTGATCCGGCCGCCCAGGCCTTCGTCGACGCCACCGCCAAACCGCCACCGCCACCGCCACTGCCAAACTGCTCGACTTGGCCCATCGAAGAGGAACGGGCTCCTACAAGAAGTTCGCCTCGGGCTACTTTCTGACAACTGCCGCCATGCGGTGGTTCTGGGACCACCATGCGACCGACCCGGCTCAACGCGCCGAGATCACCGCCTCCCCGTTGATGGCCACTTTCGAGCAGCTGGCGGGTCTACCCCCCGCCATTCTTGCTGGCCACGACCACCCTTCATCGGGCCCTCCACGGAGATTGACACGCTCTGATCGCTTCGAGTGATCGGCCAACCGGAGGTAGTACCTGGCGGGCGATTGCCGCGGGAGGAGAATCTGCCTCGATCCCGAGCAGGTAACTGGCCAGGTGCTCGGCAAGGTCGGATCGGCACCCTGTGCAGGTCAACTCGGTGCTTGGCGGTTCGCCATTTCAGAACTGATCAATGCACCTCCATACCTGCAATCGGGAGGTACCCATGGCCACATCCACCGTCACATTCTCACCGGTCGACGCCGAATCGCCGGTCGACGACGAAGCGAATCCCCCATCTCGACCACCTATCTGCACCTCCGATACCCTCCGGGTCGTTCCGTGGAAAGATCCGATCGCCGACCCGCATGGCGTCCATCCCTGTTCGCGTTACGTCGAGCTCTACTGGCTTGGAATCCTCGGCCCATCAACGACGTGGCTTCTTCGCCGGATGTCCTACGGGTTCGAGGTCAACGCGGATGGATTCGATCTCCATCTCTCCGAAACGGCCCGATCCCTGGGCCTCGGTGACCGCATGGGAAAGAACTCTCCGTTCCGGCGCGCTCTTCATCGCCTCTCCACCTTCGAGTTGGCCCGGTCCCACGGAACCGGTTGCCTGGCTGTCCGTACCCGCATCCCGCCGCTACCCCTGCGTCACCTCAACCGATTGCCCGAATCTCTCCAACAGAGCCACCGGGGCTGGCTGGCCGAACAACGTCTCCCCGAACCCGAACAGATGCGCCGCCGCGCCGGACGCCTGGCGGCTGGCCTCGCCGCCTCGGGATACGACAGGGAAGAGATCGAACGGCGCCTGGGTGAGTGGCAGTTCCACCCGGCGGTGGCGTTTCAAGCCGCCGAAAACGCGGTGAGGGTGACGGAGGCATCCGCGGGCTGAGCGGTGCCATTCGGCGCGGAGGTTGTGCGTTGGGGGCCACCTCCGGCCCTCCGGACAGGGAAGTATCGTGATGGAAGTGGAAATTCAGGTCTGGACTCTCATCGGTGTCGTGATCGCGGGCGGCAGCATCGCTACGGCCCTGATTCTTCACGCGATGGCATCGCTCGGTGGGAGGGTCGACGTGCTCGACCGCCGGGTCGATGCAATCGGCGCCCGGGTCGATGCGCTCGACAACAAGATCGACGTCAAATTCGATCTCATCTCGTCTCGCATCGATGGCCTGGTTACCGAAGTCGGTCACATGAACCTGACTCTTGGCGAGCTGGTCGGCAAGGCCCACACCCACGGACGGGTGGCGTAAGCGACCCGTCAGCTCGATCCCTCGAGTGCGGGAGGCCGCCCCCCATCGATGCCCCCGTAGTGGCGGCGGTCGGTACGGCCGGATCAACGGCGCCGGGCGGCTCGATCCGACATCGAATGGCCCGAGCGCCAGCCGGTGTGTGAAACTCACCGGCGAACGAAGCGATGGGACACCAGGATGTCGATCGCTCGGTGTGGGGGAGGAACATGCGAGCTGTAGTGACCCGAGACGGTCGGCTGGATGTTGTCGATGTGGAAGATCCGACACCGGGTTCGGGTCATGTCCTCGTCCGCCCGTTGTCGACAGGCATCTGCGGATCTGATCTCCACGCATTGGCCGACTTCACCAACTTCGCAGGTCTCCTCGACCGGGTGGGAGCACCTTCTCTCGATGCTTCCGCCGATACCGTTTTCGGACACGAATTCTGTGCCGAGATCCTCGAGCACGGTCCGGATACCGCCGGCACCTTGCCGGTGGGCACCCGGGTCTGCTCGGTGCCGATCATCATTGGAGAGGGGGGAGTCGAACAGATCGGATATTCAAACCGGTACCCAGGCGCGTTGGCTGAACGTATGGTCCTTCAAGAAGCTCTCCTGCTGCCGGTCCCCGACTCGCTCGAGACAAACATCGCCGCCCTCACCGAGCCGTTGGCAGTCGGAGAGCACGCGGTCGGCCTGGCCGACCTCCGGCCCGATCAGCCGTGCCTTGTCGTCGGGTGCGGTCCGGTGGGTCTGGCGGTTATCGCCGCGCTCAAAGGGCGCAACCACGGTCCCGTGCTAGCGGCGGACTTCTCGCCGACCCGGCGGCGATTGGCCGAAGCATTTGGCGCCGATGAAGTCATCGACCCGGCGGTGTCGTCGCCGCACGACCGTTGGGCATCATTCGGAGTGCCGGTGACCATGATGGAATATGCCGGCGCAGTCATGATGGGCGCCGATCTGAAGAATCCGGTGATCTTCGAAGCGGTAGGTGTGCCCGGCATGTTGCAGGGCATCATCGAAGAGGCCCCTCCGCGCAGCCGCATCGTGGTGGTCGGCGTGTGTATGCACGCCGATTCGATCGAGCCGTTTTTCGCCGTAGCCAAGGAGTTGGAATTCCGCTTCTCCTTCGGCTATTCCCCGGCCGAGTACGCGGCCACTCTGGAGCGCCTAGCCAGCGGTGTGCCCGGTGCCGAGCTGCTGGTGACAGACGCGTTCGGTCTCGATGAAACCCCCGGAGCGTTCGAAACCCTGCGCACGCACGGTGAGCACGGAAAAATTCTCATCACTCCGCAGACGTAATAGAACTAGAGAGGAGCACAGGATCCATGACCACTCTGAATGCCGGAGAACACCTGACATTCGGGATCTTCCTGGCCCCATTCCATCCGGTCGGGCAAAATCCCACGCTGGCGCTCGAGCGGGATATGCAGCTGATCGAGCATCTCGACCAGCTCGGCTTTGACGAAGCCTGGATCGGCGAACATCACTCCGCCGGCTACGAGATCATCGCTTCACCCGAGGTATTCATCGCTGCCGTCGCTCAGAGAACCCGTCACATCCGATTAGGAACCGGGGTCTCGTCCCTGCCGTACCACCATCCCTTCATGCTGGCCGACCGCCTGGTGTTGCTCGATCACCTCACCCGAGGGCGTCTGATGATCGGTGTCGGCCCTGGTGCCCTCCCCTCTGACGCCTTCATGATGGGCATCGAGGTGGCGAAGCAGCGGGACATGATGGAGGAGTCACTCGAGGCAATCCTCCTGCTTCTGGCGGGCGACGAGCCCGTCGATTACGAGACCGATTGGTTCAAACTAGTAGGGGCACGTCTGCAGATGCGCCCATACCAGCGTCCCTTCCCTGAAGTGGCCGTGGCCGCCCAGGTGTCACCGTCCGGTCCCCGGGCGGCCGGGCGCTTCGGCTGCAGCCTCCTCTCCATCGGGGCCACCTCGACCGGTGGCTTCGATGCCCTCGGCCTGCATTGGAAAGTGATGGAAGAGCGGTCTGCGGAGTTCGGGACCACGGTGGACCGGAGCAAGTGGCGCCTGGTAGGCCCGATGCACCTTGCCGACACCAAAGAACAGGCCATTGCCGACGTGGAGTTCGGTCTGGCCCAGTGGGTCGACTACTTCCAGAGAGTGGCCGCTCTGCCGCTCGCCCCCGATACCACCGACCACTCATCACTGGTCGATGCCCTCAACGCTTCGGGCTTCGCTGTCATCGGGACCCCCGAAGACGCAATCAACCAAATCAGCCGCTTGCGTGAACAGTCGGGTGGATTCGGCACCTTCCTCACCATGGGGCACGAGTGGGCCGACACCGATGCCACCCGCCATTCCTACGAACTGATGTCGCGTTACGTGGTACCTCAGTTCCAGGGATCAGCAAGTTCGCTCACGGCCAGCCGGGACTGGGCGGCCGAAAACCGTCCGGCATTCATCGGTGCCGCCGGATCGGCCATCATGTCGGCCATCCAGAAGCATGCCGAAGAAAAAGAAGCCAAGTCAGCCAAGGTCTGAAGAGCGATGAGCCAAATCACCCATCACCAGATCCCCACCAACGGGATCGAACTCCACGTTGCCGAAAGCGGATCAGCCGATGGTCCGCCCGTGGTGCTATGCCACGGTTTCCCCGAACTCTGGTATTCGTGGCGGCACCAGTTCGACGCTCTGGCCGATGCCGGTTACCGGGTTCTCGTTCCTGACCTGCGAGGGTACGGCGGGAGCACCCATCCCACAGGTGATGTCTCCGCCTACGGCGCCGATCGGATCACCGCCGACCTGTGTGGCCTGCTGGACCATTACGGCTACGAGCAGGCGGCATTCTCCGGGCACGACTGGGGGGCGATGATCCTCTGGGAAATGGCGCGCATCCATCCACAACGGATGTCTTCGCTATGCAATATGAGCGTTCCCTTCCTGCAGTCCCCCATGCCGCCGACAGAGATCTTCAAAGCCATCTTCGTCGGCAAATTCTTCTACATCCTCTACTTCCAGCCGGTAGGCCCAGCGGAAAAGGAGTTGGAAGCCGACCCCCGGCACTTTCTGCGCAACATGCTGTGGTCAGCTTCGGGTGACGCATTGGGCTTGGGCAGTTTGACACTCGACTTGCCGGCAGAGGGGACCGGTTTCCTCGACTCGCTGGCCGAGGCTCCGGACAAACTCCCGCCCTGGATCACCGAGGGCGACGTGGACGTGTACGCCGAGGCATTCGCAGCCAGCGGATTCTTCGGCCCCCTGAGCTTCTACCGCAATATCGATGCCAATTGGCAGAGGACTCACGAGATTCCCGCCTCGGTGCTCTCCATGCCCACCGCTTTCATCTCGGGCTCGGCTGACCCGGTGATCGCCATGACCCCGGGAGGACTCGACGCGATGGCCGAAGCCCTGCCCGACTTCCGAGGGACAACCCTCATCGAGGGAGCCGGCCACTGGGTCCAACAGGAACGACCCGAAGAGACCAACGTCGCCCTGTTGGAGTTTCTGTCATCGGTGAGCTGACGTCGATACCGTCGGCTGGTACTTACGACGGCCGGTGGGCCGGGCCCCCGGAGTACGGACCTACTGATCGGGGCGGCGCTTTCGAACCAGCGAAGCGGCGAACTCCTCCGAGGTCACCAGTTCCACCAGCATCCTGACTCCGAAACCGGTGCCGCCCTTGGTGAGGTACCGGAGGTTCTCGTCTGAGCGCGCCGGCCCGGCAATGTCGAGATGGGCCCACGGCACATCGCCGACGAACTCGCGTAGTAGCAAGGCCGCAGAAATACTCCCGGCCTGACCAGGTCGACCGACGTTCCGCATGTCCGCCACCTCGGAGTCGATGTGATTGCGGTAGTCGTCGGGAAGAGGAAGTGGCCACACCGGCTCGCCGGACCGCTCGCTCGCCGCCTTCACCTGCTCCATCAACCCTTCGTCGTTTCCGAGAAGTCCGGCGATCTCCTTGCCCAGTGCGACCACGGCGGCACCGGTGAGCGTGGCCAGGTCGATGATGGCGTCAGCACCGGACTCCACCGCCAGTGATAGGGCATCAGCCAGTACGAGGCGACCTTCAGCATCGGTGTTGAGGACTTCGATGGTCTTGCCGTTCCGAGCAGTCAACACGTCACTTGGCTTGATGGCGGAACCGCTCGGCATGTTTTCGGTAAGGGGTGTCATCACAGTCACCCGGATGCGAGCGTTCAAGGCCGCAATGGCGTCTAGTGCGCACATCACCGCGGCTGCGCCGCCCATATCTGTCTTCATGGTCTCCATGCCTCCGGAAGTCTTCAGTGAGAGCCCACCCGAGTCGAAGGTGATGCCCTTACCCACCAATACGACGTGAGGGGTTCGACCATCAACGTCAATCGGATCTGCCGGGTGGTACTCGGCCTTCACCAACCGTGGTGGCTGGGTCGATCCACGTGCGACACCAAGTAGACCGCCCAGCTTCTCCGACGCAATCCGGTCCTCATCCCACACCTCGATGGACAGCTCTGGAACATCGCTGAATCGTTGGACAAACAGCTCGGCGAACTTCTGTGGGGTCAAGGAACTCGGCGGTTCGTTCACCAGGTCGCGCGCCAGGCTTACCGCTTCAGCAATCCGGGCACCTCGGGCACTCCCTTCCGCCGCGGCGAGTTCCTCCGCGGGTGATTCAGTGATGACTACCAAGCGACCCAGTCCAGCCGGCGGTTCAGCTGTCCGAAAGGCGTCATATCGATACGACCCCAGGAGCGCTCCCTCGGCCACGGCCGCGCTCACCCGATGTAGTGGGAGGACCAGCTCTCGAGGCAGCACGAACGCGGCTGCATCCCCGGAGCCCGCTGCCCGAATGAATGCTGCTGTCCCCCGGCGCAATGTCTCCAAGCCGGCATCGCCGACGAGCTTGGTTTCTCCTCCGAGCCCCACCAGCACCATTGCGGTCGGGGGATCCGTCTCGGGAATCAGTGCATCACCTTCAGAGGGCGAAGACCGGATCGGGGTAGCACCGGCCGCATGGAACACGAGGGTCTCACCCACCTTCCCGGTGAAGTCCTGACGCTTGCACCAGGCGGCATCGAGAGCCGCAGTACTGGCCATGCCGGTGATGGCGGATGCCACGCCCGGCCCCAGGTGCGGACCGTCAGCACCAGTGAACACCGGCACCCCTACCGCCACAAACTCCTCCACCCGCACCGTGGCGGCTGTGGTCTCGACCTTCAAGACTGCTCCCCTTCGTCGTCACCGGGCAGCAACGTGCCGGCACTCCCTGCATTTTCGTCGTTCGGCGCTCTGCGTGTCCCCAGCGCCCTTCGGGACTTTCGGGCCGAATCCCGGGCCAGGAGATGCTCGTCGCCTTCGGTCCATCGGGCCACCGCCCACAGGAGATCGGACAGCCGATTGAGATACTGCCCGACCAGGGACCCATCAACCGGGTGCACTACCGCGAGGCGCTCCGCACGGCGCACGACGGTGCGGGCGACATCGAGCGCGGCTGACACCCGGGTCGCTCCAGGAATTACAAATTCTGCCGGCATGTCGAACCGGGCTATCAACTCATCAATGCGGGCCTCGAGGACCACCACCATGTCTGCCGTGACCAGGGTTGTACCCGCCACCAGCTTCGCCCGTTTGGAGGGGTCGGTCGCCACCTCGGCCATGAGCACATAGAGATCCCGCTCAAGTCCTACGAGCAGTTGGTCGAGCTCGGATCCGGATTCGGCCTCGGCTCGGGCCATGCCCATCGACGCCTGGGCTTCGTCCACCGCACCGTTGATCTGCATCACCAAGGAGTCCTTGGGCACGCGTCCCCCATACAGGAGGCCGGTCGTGCCGTCGTCGCCTGTCTTCGTATAGATCCTCACCATGCCCACATCACCCAAGGAATGTTAAGCGATCCCGGAAGTCGGGCAGGCTGAAGGCCAGTATCCTGGGTCAACCATGACCAAGATCGACTCATCTGATTCCAGCTACCTGCGCGCCGTTTCAGACCGCGTGGTCATTTTCGACGGCGCCATGGGTACCAACCTTCAACTGGCCGAACTGACGGCTGATGACTTCGGCGGCCCAGACTTAGAAGGCTGCAACGAATTGCTGGTTGTTAGCCGACCCGATGCCGTCGACCGGGTTCACCGCTCATTCTTCGAGGTCGGTTGCGATGTGGTCGAGACCGACACCTTCGGTGCCTTCGGGCCGGTACTCGCCGAGTACGGCCAGGCCCACCGGGTCCACGAGCTGAATGTGGCCGCCGCCCTCCTAGCCCGGCAGGCCGCCGATGATTTTTCCACCCCTGATCGACCCCGCTGGGTGGCCGGAAGCATCGGTCCCGGGACCAAATTCCCCACCCTGGGCCAAATCCCCTACGCCGACCTGCGGGACGCCTACGAAGAGCAGGCGGTCGGGCTTCTTGAGGGAAGGGTCGACCTGATCGTCATCGAGACCGTCTTCGACCTACTTCAGGCGAAAGCAGCCATCAACGGGGCACGGCGGGCGATGCGAGCAGCGGGTCGGCACATCCCTATTCAGGTGCAGGTCACGATCGAACTGACCGGCACCATGCTTCCCGGCACCGAGATCGGCGCCGCCCTCTGCGCCCTCGAAGCCATGGATATCGACCTCATCGGACTGAACTGTGCCACCGGGCCATCTGAAATGTTCGAGCCGTTGCGTCACCTCACCGCGCATGCCTCCATTCCGGTGACCTGCCTTCCCAACGCCGGCCTTCCCTCCGTTGTCGATGGGGCGATGCACTACGACCTGACACCGGAGCAGTTGGCAGAGTTCCACCGCCAGTTCGTGAGCGAACTCGGTGTGTCGGTCATCGGAGGGTGCTGTGGCACCCTGCCCTCCCATCTGTCGGCGGTGGTGAAGGCGTGCGCCGATCTCACTCCCGCCACCCGAAACCCCGAACCCGAACCCGGGGCCACCTCGATCTATACGGCAGTTCCCTTCACCCAGGATGCATCGGTCCTGGTGATCGGGGAGCGAACCAACGCCAACGGTTCAAAGAAATTCCGCGACGCCATGCTCGAAAAAGACTGGGATACATGCGTCGCCATGGCACGCGACCAGGTCAAGGAGGGCTCACATCTCATCGATGTGTGCGTGGACTACGTAGGTGCCGACGGTGTGGCGGATATGGAAGCGGTGGCATCTCGCTTTGCCACCCAGTCGACCGCGCCCCTCATGGTCGACTCCACCGAGGCCCCGGTGGTCGAAGCAGCTCTGGCGTGGATCGGCGGGCGGGCGGTCATAAACTCGATCAACCTCGAAGATGGTGATGCACCTGGTACCCGCTTCGACAAGGTCCTCACCTTGGCCAAGGAGTTCGGGGCCGCTGTGGTGTGCACGTGCATCGACACCGAGGGTCAGGCTCGGACCGCCGATTGGAAGGTCCGTGCCGCCAAGGCCATCCATGACATTGCCACCGAACGATACGGACTCCGTCCATCTGACCTCCTGTTTGACCCCTTGGCGCTTCCCTTGTCCACCGGCATGGAAGAGAGCCGACGTGACGGCATCGAGACCATCGAAGGCATCCGTCGCATCAAAGCCGAGCTTCCCGGCGTCTATACCGTGTTCGGCCTTTCCAATGTTTCGTTCGGGCTCAACCCCGCGGCTCGCCAGGTCCTCAATTCAGTCTTCCTCCACGAGTGCGTGGAGGCAGGCCTCGATGCGGCAATCGTGCATGCGTCCAAGATCCTTCCGCTTTCGAAAGTCGACGAGCGGGCCAGGGAGGTATGCCTCGACCTGATCTATGACCGTCGCCGCGATGGGTACGACCCGTTGACCGAACTGCTCGATCTGTTCGAAGGCGCCTCCACGTTCTCGGTCTCCACCGTGGAGGACCGATCAGGGTGGCCGGTTGGACAACGGCTCGAACACCGGATCATCGATGGTGACCGCAATGGTCTTGAATCTGACCTCGATGAAGCAATGGCCGCAGGTATGGCGCCACTGAGCATCGTGAACGACATGCTGCTGGCCGGCATGAAAACGGTGGGCGAGCTATTCGGTGCCGGTGAGATGCAACTGCCGTTCGTCCTGGGCTCGGCCGAAACAATGAAAACTGCCGTCGCCTATCTCGAGCCTCACATGGAGAAGTCCGACCAGGGCGGCAAGGGCACCATGGTGCTGGCGACCGTCAAGGGTGACGTCCATGACATTGGGAAGAACCTGGTCGACATCATTCTGACCAACAACGGCTACACCGTGAAGAACCTGGGCATCAAGGTCGGCATCGTGGACATGGTCAATGCCCTCGAAGAGTCCGGTGCCGACGCAATCGGCATGAGCGGTCTCTTGGTGAAGTCAACTCTCATCATGCGGGACAACCTCGACGAATTGAACCGGCGGGGTCTTTCGAACATCCCGGTCATTTTGGGCGGAGCGGCATTGACACGCACCTACGTCGAACGTGACCTTCGGTCGGTGTACGAGGGAAGACTGTTCTACGGCAAGGACGCCTTCGAGGGTCTCCGCACCATGGACAGGTTGATCGAGTTGAACCGGACCGGCGAGGACGACCCGGAATTCGGTCGTGCCCTGGGCGGACGGGACCTCGGGCCCCGCAAAAGCGAGCAGCGTAAACAGAAGGCGAAGGAAGCCCTCGAACGGGGGGACATCCTCCCGACCAGATCTCCTCATGTCGCCATGGACAACCCGTTGTTTACGCCTCCGTTTGTTGGTAATCGCATAGCCAAGGGCATCGCCATCGACGACATCGCCACCTACATCAATGAGACAGCGTTGTTTCGCAATCAGTGGGGATACCGACCCGAGAACGGGGAGGACGACGGTGCCTTCAAGGATCGGGTCAGGGGGCTGCTCCGATCACGGCTGGCTGATGCCAAGGCGGATCAGCTTCTCGTTCCACAGGTCGCCTGGGGTCACTTCGCTGCCAATGCAGACGGAAACGACCTGGTCATCTTCAAGGACGAGAGCCGCTCGTCGGAGTGGATGCGATTCACTTTCCCCCGCCAGGTCGATGATCCGTATTTCTGCATCAGTGATTTCTTTCGACCCGTCGACTCTGGAGCAGAGGACTTTGCCAGCTTCCAGGTGGTGACCATGGGTCGCAGGGTGTCCGAGGAGACGGCTCGTCTCTTCGCCGCCAACGAATACCAGAACTATCTCTATCTGCACGGGCTCGGCGTGGAGATGGCCGAGTCATTGGCCGAATACTGGCATCACCGGATCAGGGAGGAACTGGGATACGCCGACGAAGACGGACCCTCCCTGGCTGGACTGTTCCGCCAGAAATACCGCGGCGGCCGATATTCGTGGGGCTACCCGGCATGTCCCGACCTGGAGGACAACGCCAAGGTGGTTGATCTGCTCGGCGCCGATCGCATCGGGGTCGAGGTCAGCGAGGGATTCCAGCTCCACCCTGAGCAGTCGACTACGGCCATCATCTGCCATCACCCCCAAGCCAAGTACTTCGTCGCTTAAGAGCCAGTAATTGAGATCTCATCGATCGAGGCTGCCTGCCCTCGGGTTCGTAAGCGTCGTGGCATTTCTGGTGTCGATTGGGATGCTCCTTGCTCCACAGGCGGTATCAGCTACGGGAGTTGCCGGAGGAACGGGTGGGAATTCATTGGCGATATTGATGGCCACGTCGTACCCGGCCATCGAATCGGTTGTGATCCAACACCCGCTGGCCAACTTCACAGCTGCGGTTCCCGGACCCTCCAATGGACCGCTCACGGCCTCCGAGCTGGGTGCGCTGTCGTCGAACCCACAGCAGGCGGAGGACCGATTTAACGCATTGGCCAATCAACAAGGGTTCGGCGCGTACCTTCGGCTTTGGACCGACATCCTCGGACCCGGGAAGGGGGCCAACGACATCGTGGTCACCCTCTATCGCATTCCCAACTCGAGTGATGCTGCGTCATTTGCCTCTGGATCACAGCAGCCGTATCAGCCATCCGGAGCCGCCTCTAGTTTTTCCGTTCCCAGTATTCCGGGAGCACACGGATACACCATTTCGATTACGTCACCCACCCGGGTGACCGAGCAGGTTGTGTTATTTAGATCCGGTCCGTACGTCGCTATCGTGCAATTGGCATCATCGACAGCCGCGAACAATTCAGCCGCCCTCAACCCATCGGATGCCATTGCCGTGAGCTTTCAGCAGTACGTCGCCACCCAGCATTCTTTGGGTGTCGATTCCACCGGATCTCCGCCCACAGCCTCCACTTCCGGCTCTAACCACGGGAGCCGACTTCCCAAGGTGTTGGCGATCATCGGCGGCTTGGTAGCGCTGGCTGCGATTGGGTGGCTGGCAACTGGACGCCGTCGCAATCGGCGACGCCGTCGACGCACTTCATTGGACGCTGTTCCGAGGGAGACCGACCGGGTCGTCGCCACGATGGGCCGTGCTGGCCCTAACTACACTATTCGTCCGGTACGCGGGCCGATGGTCGAAGCAGATGCTGACGAGTCCAAGTTGGAGCCGGCATTCGAGACGGGGCTCGTGGAACCCGTGGCGGGACCCGTGGCCGAGACAGAAGGAGAGCCAGTCACTGAACCGGTGGCGGTCCTTGAACGGGTGGTTGTACCTGTCTTAGAGCCGAATTCCGAACCTGTCATCGAGCCGGTGTTCCAGCCTGTGCTGACCGATTCAGATGAAGTACCAATCATCAAACCGGTGTTTGAGCCTGTCGAGGCCCAAACTGCGGACGAGCACGAACACCCGCCAGTCATTGAGCCGTTGTTCGATCCGGCAGCCGTCTTCACGTCGGTGTCCGAGCCAGTCATTGAGCTGGCGTTCGAGCCCGTTTTTGAGCCGGTGATCGAAAAAACGAATGTCGTTCAAACAACCATCCAATCACCCGAGCGGGCAAACACGGGCACGGCAGCGACACCCGTCGGCCGCCTCGACGAACCCGTCCCGGGAACGCTCCAGGCGTGGCTCCCCGACCCGTCTGGGTCGCCTGAGGTGATCCGCTACTGGGATGGGGAGTCCTGGACATCCCACGTTGCCACGCGTTCAGCCAAGCGCTGAACTGATGTAACACCAGCAGCGCAACGCAGCAAGGTAATGGCTCGCTGCATGCTTGCTCCCCCCGCTCATTACGATGAGCATCAATGATCCATGCACCCGCGGCAATCCGGGCAATAACAGTTCCAGGACTTCACAAACCACTCAGCGTCGAAATGATGGCCATTGGAGTTGCCGCTGTCCTCCTCGTCATTTTGTTGGTGAGGAGGATAATCCAGGGACGAAACTTCAAGAAGCGCAAAGCGGCTTCAGGCAGCCACTACGACGCTGACGTTGCTCACGATGGGACCGGACCAGCTGGATTTTCCGGTGCGACATCCGAGCATTCAGCGGGTCCGACTCCTTTAGAGGCCGCGCGGATTGGTGACGAGCTTCTGAGCTGGGAGTATGCGCGCTGAAAAAGTCGACCATCCACCGGTCGTGGGGGTGGCCCCATGAAACTTGGGGTGCTGTTCCAACCACCCAACGACCAAGTGGAGGCTCCCTACATCATGCGCGCG
>Ga0208079_1000103_pt1 | contig 47026 bp, 44 predicted proteins | sample NGESurdeep092012_5_FD_184474 | JGI IMG/M metagenome (GOLD analysis project Ga0208079, IMG submission 184474) | Arctic peat soil microbial communities from Barrow, Alaska - NGEE Surface sample 210-2 deep-092012 (SPAdes) | ecosystem: Environmental > Terrestrial > Soil > Wetlands > Peat ... | reverse complement strand
CTCCGAGAAGCCGCCCCATCTCCAGGTGTCGTGCGACGCAACGGCGGAGGTCTGTCCGGTCCACTGCTGGGTGGCGTCCTTGCTGAGCATGGACTCGATAACCTTGGCGATGAGCTTCATGATGGTTCCTTAGCTGGTACGGCGCCTGGGGCGCCTGGGGGGGCGATTCAGTTGTCTTAGCGATGTGTGCTTCGATAGACTGCGACTTTGTGTCCTCGACGCACTTTTAGAATGGCACCTGGGTCTTCTCAGATCGAAAAATAGGACCTGCGCGTGACTTTCGCACCTTGAGGATGGTGAAAACGGTATGCGTGTTACTACCGCTGCCGTCAACTTGCGCTGATTTGCGTTGGTTTGCTGTTGGTCAGAGCCCGAGGCGATTGTGGACTCTTTCTGCTGCACCGAGTCAACTGCTCGGCCTGCTGGCCAGCTCGTCCCACCACGAGCACCAGGTCACTCCCCGCCTCGATAATATGCCACAATGGTGGGGAACCGGGGCCTTTCCGCGGATCACCGACAACCCCATTTTGGAGCACAACATGAGCAAGCGCGCCCGCAAGCGCCGCTCCCGCAAGGGCAACGCCGCCAACCACGGCCGCAAGCCCAACGCCTGAGCCGCGTCCTTCACTGCACTCAAGGCCCCCGTTCCCGGCAGGGAGTGGGGGTTTTCTGTGCTCTGCGCCCTGTGCCCCCCGGCCCGAGGGGATGCGAAAGGCGAGGTATGCCGCGTGGGGGCCACGCGGCATACCTCGCCTTTGGCGTCGCTCTTAGTCCCGGAACTCGACAGTCACGTTGACGGTGGTGATGCGGGACAGGATCTGCATCCGTAGCTGCGTGGGCGCGGCCTCACAACCGCACGAACGCCGCACCAGCGCCTTGAGCATCTGGTCGAGGTCATACTCCTGCAGGCATGGGCCACAGTGCTCCAGATGCGCGCGGATCTTGGCGCAGTCATCCGGGTCCATCTCGCCGTCGAGGTACTCGTAGAGCTGCAACCGTGCACGGGAGCAGTCGAACTCGTTGTGCTCGGCGCAGGTCATGAGGTGACTCCCTCGACGACAAACCCGCGCTCGCGGGCGTAGTCGGTCAGCAGATCACGCAGCTGGTGGCGACCACGGTGCAACCGCGACATCACAGTGCCGATCGGCGTGTCCATGATCTCGGCGATCTCCTTGTAGGCGAAGCCCTCGACGTCAGCCAGGTAGACCGCGAGGCGGAAGTCTTCGGGAATCTGCTGCAAAGCACGTTTGACGTCTGAGTCGGGCAGGTGGTCCAGCGCCTCGGTCTCGGCCGAGCGCAGACCCCTGGAGGTGTGCGACTCGGCGCGGGCCAGCTGGTAGTCCTCGACCTCGGACGCATCGGACTGCAGCGGCTGGCGCTGCTTCTTGCGGTAGCTGTTGATGTAGGTATTGGTCAGGATCCGGTAGAGCCAGGCCTTCAGGTTCGTGCCGTGCTTGTACTGGTGGAAGGCCGCGAACGCCTTGGTGAAGGTCTCCTGGACGAGGTCCTCGGCATCGGCCGGGTTTCGCGTCGTGCGCAACGCAGCGCTGTAGAGCTGGTCCAGGAAGGGCATGGCATCGGACTCAAACCGTGCGGCCCGCTGTGCCGGTGTCTCAGCGCTCATGTCGAGTGTGGGCTGCTCAGGGCTCGGCTCGTGGGCGCTCGGCTCGTCGGCGGGGGACGTGTTCGATGCGCTCGGGAAGGCACGCTGGTCACCTGTCATCGCCGTCCAGCCTAATGCCGTCGGCGGACCTTGGCTTCCATAACCCAAGCCAAGGTGGGTGCTCCCGGTGATCGGTGGCAGCTCGGCAGTCAGCAACACATCGCTCCTTGACTGGTGTTTCGTGGGCAGCATCGTGCTGGTGGGCCAATCACCATCGTCAACGCCAGGAGCGGTGCTGGACATTCCCCGCCCGCCTCAAAGGTCGGTTGGACCGGGCAGTCACGACACCGGCCCCAGACCTGACAGGAACGCCCCGGCGGCTGCCAGGACGTCCGCCGGGTTCCTGGTGAACGAGTGGGTGCCAACCGCCGCCACCACCTCAGCCCCGGTTCCCAGTGCGGCCCGGACCTCGTCGGGGCTGCCAAAAGGGTCCTTGGCGCCCTGGATGACCGCCAGGCGGGTGCCGGCATCGGTCACCATGCGTGCCTCGCTGGCTCGGGACATCGCCGGCCTTCCCGGCGGATGCAGCGGGAAGGCCAGCGCCAGCACGGCGTCCGCGCGCACGGCCCCGGCGGTCCGACAGGCCACGCGCGCACCAGAGCTTCGGCCGCCGACCACCCACGGCCGAGGAAGCCGACCACGCCCGGACGTCAACGCGGCCATCACCGCTAGCCAGGCCACATCCAGGGTGGCCGGAGGCGTGGCCACCTTGCGCCCGGCCACCCGCCACGGCTGCTCGACCAGCACCACCAGCCAGCCGCAGGGTGCCAGGGACGTCAGGGACTGCAGGTCGTCCGACCAGGACGACCCCCCGGCGCCGTGCCCCAGAACCAGAGACCCACAGGGGTGGCAGGGGCGCCAGAGGTGCGCCCGCGCCATCCCGACAGGGGTGTCAACCTCCTTGACACTCTTGCGAACTGCCGCGCCGCTCACGGCCCGATGACCTCACCGGTGGTCGGGTCGACCACTCCCGCCAGGTCTGAGCGCCCCAGCGGCTCGAGCAGCTGCGAGCCGTTGCTGCGCGAGGAGTTGACCGCTGTGGAGACCGGGTACGCGTCGAAACGCCCGGGCGCTGAGAACTCCAGATGGACCTTGACCCGTGAGAGGTCGTTCGCGGCCGGGTCGAGCCAGTCATCCCAGCTCTGCGGCTCCAGGACCAGCGGCTGCCGGTCATGAATTCGGTCCAGCCCCGGCTCGGCCGCTGTGGTGATGATGGAGTAGGTCGTCAGCCAGGCGTCGGGGTCCTCCTGCGCCAGGTCCTTGTCACGCCAGAACTCGTACAAGCCGGCCATGGCCATCGGGGCCCCATCGCTGCGACGGATGAAGAACGGCTGCTTGCGCGGTTTGCCCTTGGTGTCCACGGTCGTGGGACTGACCTGCCACTCGTACCAGCCGTCCGCAGGAACCAGGCATCGACGGAAGGCGGCAGCGCGGGCGAAGGAGGCCTTGCCCAGCAGCGACTCGCTGCGGGCGTTGGTCATCCGAAGACCGACCTTGACGTCAGGGGCCCAGCTCGGCACCAGTCCCCAGGTCAGCAGACGCAGCTGGCGGGTCGGCTCGGCCTCGACCTCACCACGCGGGGCCCGGGTGAGCACCACGGGGGCAGCCTTGGTCGGTGCCACGTTGAAGTCAGGCTGACCGGCCGGCGGGCTCTGGGCAGAGGCCAGGATGGACCGCACCCGCTCCCGGGTGCGGTCCTGGTCGATGTCGAACTCCTCGACGAGGTCCTCGGGGCGCGCGCTGGACGCGTATCGACCGCACATACCCACAGCCTAGATACGCACGAGGGGCCTGGAGCAACTACCGTAGGAGCTGGAGAGACAACACCTGAGGAGATTTCAGATGACTGTGGTTCGACGGATTGCCCGACCGATGCTGGCCGCCATCTTCGTGACGGGCGGCCTGGACGCCCTGCTGCACCCGACCGAGCGTGCCAAGATTGCCGCGCCTTTGGTCACCAAGCTTTCCGGGCCGCTGAACCTGCCCGACGACCCCGAGATGCTGGTCCGAGCCAACGGCGCCACGATGGTCGCGGCCGGCACGATGCTTGGTCTGGGCACGTTCCCGCGAGTTGCGGCACTGGCCCTGGCCGGTGCACTGGTCCCGACCACGTACACCGCTCACGCCTTCTGGACCATCCAGGACCCCGCTGCCCGAGCGCAGCAGAAGGTTCACTTCCTGAAGAACGTCGGTCTGCTCGGAGGCGTCCTGCTCGCGGCCGTGGACACCGCCGGAAAGCCAGGACTGGCCTACCGCACCAAGCAGGCATCCTCGGACGCACGACGGCAGGCCGCCCTGACCAAGCGCGAGGCGCGACGCGCCGCCAAGGGCGCCCGACGTTTCGCCAAACACGCCCTTGACTGACTGGCCGTCGCCCCACGCGCCCGGCCCGCTGGCTGCCACGCTCGCGTTGCCGGGGAGCAAGTCCCTGACCAACCGGTACCTCGTGCTCGCGGCCCTGGCCGACGGCGTGTCGCGGCTACGGCGGCCCTTGCGATCACGGGACACCGAGCTCATGGCCGCAGCCCTGCGCGCCCTGGGCGCCTCGATCGTCGACGTGCCCGGCACTGACCCCGACTGCGACGACTGGCTGATCGGCCCAGCCTCGCTGCTGGACGCAGCGTCGGTGGACTGCGGACTGGCCGGCACCGTGATGCGATTCCTGCCGCCGGTGGCAGCCCTGGGCATCGGCCCGGTCGCCTTCGACGGAGACCCCCACGCGCGCACCCGCCCCATGGCCCAGGTCATTGACTCGCTACGCACCCTGGGCGCGACGGTCGAGGACGACGGTCGCGGAACGCTCCCCTTCACGGTGCAGGGATCGGGCCGTATGCCCGGTGGCTCGGTCACCATCGACGCCTCGGCCTCGTCCCAGTTCATCTCCGCGCTGCTGCTGGCCGGCCCTCGGTTCGCCAAGGGCGTCACGGTCCACCACGAGGGCGAGCCGGTCCCCAGCGGGCCGCACATCGCGATGACCGTTGAGGTGCTGCGCGACTGCGGTGTCGTCGTGGACGACTCGGTGCCCAACCTGTGGCGGGTCGAGCCCTCGGCGATCCGCGCCCTGGACGAAGAGGTCGAGCCGGACCTGTCCAACGCCGCCGCCTTCCTGGCCGCGGCCGTCGTCACCGGCGGCACCCTTCGCGTCCCGGGATGGCCGCAACACACGACCCAGGCCGGCGACGCGATCCGCGACATCTTCGACGCGATGGGCGCCGACGTGCTGCTCGAGCGCTCCGGCCTGACGGTCACCGGCAACCAGCAGATCAGCGGCCTCGATGTCGACCTTCACGGCGCCGGGGAGCTGACGCCGGTGGTCGTCGCGGTGGCAGCCCTGGCCGACTCCCCCTCCCAGATCCGTGGCATCGCTCACCTGCGCGGACATGAGAGCGACCGTCTGGCCGCCCTCTTCACCGAGATCAACGCACTGGGCGGATCGGTCACACAGACCGACGACGGCTTGAGGATTACGCCCAAACCGCTGCACGGCGGGCTTTTTCACACCTATGACGACCACCGGATGGCGATGGCTGCGGCCGTGCTCGGACTGCGGGTGGCTGGGGTTGTCATCGAGAATGTCGAGACCACCGCCAAGACGCTGCCCCAGTTCACGCACCGATGGACACGCATGCTCGAAGGCGGGGACGAACCCCTGGGCGAGGACCCGGGCGAGGGGGTGGAAGCCGACCAGGGCAGCCACGACCCGGGCCACACCCACGAACCTGGCGACACCCACGAACCTGGCGACACCCACGAACCTGGCGGCGGATGAGCCCACGCGCCCGCACCTACGACGAGAGCGACGTCCGGATCAGACCGAGCCGCCGCGGCTCACGGCCACGCACCAAGGACCGTCCGGCGCATGAGGATGCCATCCCCGGTTTCGTCACCGGGGTCGACCGCGGTCGTTACACGCTGATCGTCCATGGCGACTCCGAGCGCGTCGTGGTCGCCATGAAGGCCCGCGAGCTGGGACGCAAGAGCGTGGTGATCGGCGACGAGGTGGGCCTGGTCGGGGACACCACCGGTGGCCCCGACTCGCTGGCCCGGATCGTGCGGGTCGAGCCACGTCGCACGGTCCTTCGCCGGACCGCCGACGATACCGATCCGGTCGAGCGGATCATCGTGGCCAATGCCGAGCAGCTGGTCATCGTGACCGCGCTGGTCGATCCCGAGCCACGACCTCGGATGATCGACCGCTGCCTGGTCGCGGCGTACGACGCGGGGATGGAGCCCCTCCTGGTCCTGACCAAGGCTGACCTGGTCGACCCGGCGCCATTCCTGGCCCACTACGCGATGCTTCAGGTCCGTCACCTGGTGACCTCCCGGGACCCTGTCACCCGTGCGTGGGTCGGTCTGGCACCCTTGCGGGAGGTGCTGGTGGACCGCATCAGCGTGTTCATCGGACACTCCGGAGTGGGTAAGTCCACCCTGGTCAACGCCTTGGTCCCCGGCGCGGCACGAGCCGTCGGGGTGGTCAACGAGGTGACCGGACGTGGCCGGCACACCTCGTCCTCCGCGGTCTCGCTGAGGCTGCCGGGAGCAGGCGGGTGGGTCGTGGACACCCCGGGCGTGCGTTCGTTCGGTCTGGCGCACGTTGACCTGACCAGGATCATCGGGCACTTCCCCGACCTTGCGCCCGGCACCGAGCAGTGTCCTCGAGGGTGCACCCACGACGAGCAGGAATGCGCCCTCGATGCGTGGGTGGACTCGGGTCGCGCGGGCGCCGCCGGGGGCTCGCGGCTCGACTCGCTTCGACGGCTGCTGCGTGCCCGATCCCCGCTTTCGGGTGACTAGACCCACACCAGCGACCTTGCCACGCGGCACTATGTCGAAACGGTCTCCGTCTTGGGCGTGAACCAGACGACTAATGCGCCGGTCACGAAGTAGATGACCTGCAGGAAATGGAAACCGCGAATAGATGCGACCTCCGCGACTATCCACACAACCATGACCACCCCGGCCAGGATGCTGGACAGCTGCCACGCGACCGCGTGTTTCATCATCGCCACAGCGGCGACCAGAGAGCTGCCACCCACAACGGCCATAAGAACCACGCCGGGAAAATACAGACCACTAAAGTCTGTGTGCGCAACCCAGGATGCCTGCGGGGGAATCACGCCAGCCATGAGCGCAATACCACCGCCTACGGCCGAGAGAGCATTGAACAACAGCAACCCGAAAAGGATTCTGGCATCTCTGCTCATGGCGACACTGTATTGCCCGCACCAGGTGGATCCAAGGTGATGACCGCCCACGGCGCGAACCGACCAGCACCGGGAACCAGACCCCGACCATCTCCTGCGACAGGCCGGGACATGGCGGTAGCGCTGTCGTTGCCCAAAACCGCTAACGTAGCGGCGTGCCTGCCTATGACGATGACCTGCGCCTTGCGCACGTGCTTGCCGATGCCGTCGAGCGGATCACGATGGCGCGCTTTAGGGCCGACGATCTCGTGGTCGAGTCCAAGCCCGATCTGAGCCTGGTCAGCGACGCCGACAAGGCGGCCGAGGAGGTCGTCCGCCACCAGCTCAAGCGCACCCGCCCCAGGGACGCGGTCGAGGGCGAGGAGTTCGAGACCACCGGCCACGGCCCGCGACGCTGGGTCATCGACCCGATCGACGGGACCCACAACTTCATCCGAGGTGTCCCGGTCTGGGCCACGCTGATCGCCCTGGTCGACGAAGGCCAACCGGTCCTGGGCCTGGTCGCGGCCCCGGCGCTCAACCGCCGCTGGTGGGCGGCCAACGGCTCGGGCGCGTGGTGCGGGCGGAGCCTGTCCAGCGCCAAGAGGATTGGCGTCTCGAAGATCTCACAGGTCGGCGATGCCTCGATGTCCTACTCGAGCATGCACGGCTGGCGCAGCCACGACCGTTACGAGGCATTCCTGAGCCTGGCCGACGACTGCTGGCGGACCCGGGCCTATGGAGACTTCTGGTCCTACATGCTGGTCGCCGAGGGCGCCGTCGACATCGCCGTCGAACCGGACCTGCAGGTCTACGACATGGCAGCACTGGTACCCATCGTCACCGAGGCCGGCGGGCGGTTCACCTCGCTGGCCGGGGTTCCCGGCCCCTGGGGCGGGAACGCGGTGGCGACCAACGCTGTCCTGCACGACGAGGTCCTGTCCCGCCTCGGCTGAGCCCGCCACGTTCGCACGGGTGCGGCCCTGGGCCCGCGCGGGCCTGGCCTGCGGTTCAGGCGGGGACGACGGTGACCTCGCCGCGGCCCAGTGCGCGCACACCCTCGGCGTACAGGCTGGCATCCCCGACGATGACCACGGTCCACTGGCCGCTGACATAACGGTTGTAGGCCCCGGCCAGGGCCGGCGCGTCGACGTCCGCGAGCGCCAGCAGGTTGGCCGTCGTGAACTCGGTCGTCAGACCCTCAAGCGACAAGGAGGCGGCCTCCTCGGCAACGGTGTCGGCGGTGGCATACCGCCCCGGCGCGGTCTTGCCGATGAAGTCGACACCGGCCTGGGTCTCCTCGGCCGTGAAACCCTCACGAGCCTTGTCCAGGATGTCCAGCAGCAGCCCCAACGCCTCAACGGTGGAGTCCGCGCGCACCGAACCGCTGGTCAGGAACATGCCCCCGCGTCGGCGTGGCCGAAAGCCTGACCGGATGCCGTAGGTGAAGCCCTTGTCCTCCCGCAGGACCGCGTCGACCCGGGCGTTGGGGGAACCGCCGACGACGAAGCCCAGCACCTGGTAGGGCGCCCAGCCGCCCTCGACGCCGTGGTCCGGCCCGCGGCAGCCGATGTAGAACTCGGTCTGGACCGACCCGGGACGGTCGAGGAACACGACCCGCGCCGCGTCCGGGGCCCGGAGCGCCTCGGTCGCCTCCAGGGTCTGGGCGCCGGTCCCGCTCCAGGAGCCCAGCGCCTGCTCGACCTCGGCGACAACGTCCACATCGCTCAGGTCGCCGGCGACGACCACGCAGGCACCGGCGGGCACCACGTTGGCGGCATGGAAGGCGACCAGATCCTGCGGCGTGATCACCGCGACCGTGGGCTTGTCACCCGCGGTCGGGCGTGAGGCCCGCTCGTCGGGGTCGAAGTAGGTCGCGATGAACTCGATCGCCGCACGCTGAGCGGGCACGGCCCGCTCCTGGTCGATCTCCGCCAGGCGGGCCTTGACGTGGCGGGACACCTCGTTGGCGGGGAACGCAGGCTCTCGCACGGCCTGGCTGAGCAGGTCGAGCGCCTCGCTCAGGTGCCGTTTCGACACGTCAAGGTTCACGATAAGGCCGCCGTCATTGACCCCCGCACCGAGCGCAATTCCCTTGCGCTCCAGCAGCTCGGCGAACTCCTCAGCGGTGTGAAGCGCCGTCCCCTCATCAAGGGTTCGGGCCATGATCGTGGCAACGCCCTCGCGGTCGCGTGGCTCGCGATCCAGGGGCATCGGCACCGCCAGGCACACCGAGATGACGTACTGACCGGGGATGTCGTAGCTGACCACGCCCAGCCCGTTGGCCAGCTCGGTGCGCTGCGCGTCCGGGAACGACCAGGGCTCGGGCGGGCTCACCGGCGGCCGCGCGATCACGCTCTCCTTGATGGTCACAGGGTTGCTCCGTCCTGCTTGAGGTAGGCCACGACGGCGCGGGACTGCGGTGTGAGCCACGTGGCGGCGACCTGCTGCACCTGGTCTGGGGTTACCTGCCCGAAGCGGTCCAAGAAGGTGTTGATGTACCCGGCGTCGCCCTGGAGCGTCGCGAAGTGGCAGATGTGGTCGGCGCGCTCCTCCTGGCTGGCCAGGGACGACAGCCAGCTCCGCTCGGTCTGGGCCATCGCCGACTCCATCTCGACCGGGGTCGGTCCCTGCTCCGCAAAGCGGACCAGCTCCTCGCAGGCGGCCGCCTCGACGGCGTCGGCGCTGAGACCTTCGGCGACGTCAATCATGATGAACCCCAGTGAGACTCCGTCCACGAAGCCCATCGCATGCGCCGAGACGCTGGTGGCGCTCTGCTCCCGGCGGACCAGCCGCTGACACAGCCGCGAGGTGGTCAGGCCACCGATGGCGTCCATCGCCAGCGATGAGGCGAAGAACTCCGGGGTGTCGTCGACCGGAAGGCGAAAGGCGATGTACAGATGGTCGGAGGGGACATCCTCGAGGTGCTCGTCACGGACCGGCTCCGGCAGCGGGGGCAGCGGCTCTACCGGCTCACGACGGGCGGACGCGGTGGCCGGCAAGCCGCCGAAGTACCGCTGCGCCGCCGTGAACCCCTCCTCCGGGGTGAGGTCACCCACCAGGGCCAGGACGGTGTTGTTGGGGCCGTAGTGGGCGCGGAAGAAGTCCTGCACGTCCGGCACGCTGGCCGCGTCAAGATCGGCCATCGAACCGATCGTCGCGTGGTGGTAGGGGTGGCCCTTGGGGAAGACCGCCGCGTAGATGTCGATCAGGGCGTTGCCGTAGGGCATGTTGTCGTACCGCTGGCGCTTCTCCTCCTTGACCACGTCGCGCTGGTTGTCGAGGTTCTCCTGGTTGAGCGCGTCCAGCAGGTGGCCGTGGCGGTCTGCCTCCATCCACAGGGCCAGGTCCATGGCGCCGCGCGGCACCGTCTCGAAGTAGTTGGTGCGGTCGAACCAGGTGGTGGCATTGAGCCGCCCGCCGGCTGCCATCAGCGCGGAGAAGTGCTCTCCGGAGGCCACGTTGGCCGAGCCCTGGAACATCAGGTGCTCGAACAGGTGCGCAAAACCCGTGCGCCCCTCAACCTCGTGGCGTGAGCCCACGTTGACCCACAGGTCGACGGTGACGTTGGGAACGCTGTGGTCCTCGCTGACGATGACCCGCAGGCCGTTGGCCAGGGTACTTTCGGCGATCTTGTAGTCGAGCGGCATGCGCCCAGACTAGGCGACGACGGGCGGCGCGACGATAGCTCGACGGCTCAGGACCCGGGATCCTGCTCGGGCGCCGCAGACAGCGTCGCAGAGAACTGCTCGCCGAGCTGGTCGAACCCCTGTCGGGCAAAGATCTGCTGCTGGGTGACCGTCCGCTCGGAACGCCCGCGTCCCAGGAAGCTCACCGACCAGTGCAGCAACGTGGTGAGCCGGTTCTTGAACCCGATCAGGTAGACCAGGTGGACCGCCAGCCAGGCCAGCCAGGCGGGGAGCCCGCTGAGCCGCAGCGGCCCGATGCTCGCGACGGCACTGAAGCGCGAGATGATCGCCATGCTGCCCTTGTCGTGGTACTCGAACCCCTGCCCGGACGGCTTGCCGGCCAGCCGGGCACTGGTCTGGGCCGCCGCATGGCGACCGCCCTGGATGGCGACCGGAGCCACCCCGGGCAGCCCGTCCAGGGCGACCATGTCACCGACCACGAAGACCTCGGGATGCCCCGGCAGGGTCAGGTCTGGCTGGACCTCGATGCGCCCCACCGCGTCCAGGGCCGCGCCGCACTGCTGCGCGAGCCCGCCCAGCGGGCTCGCGCAGACGCCGGCGGCCCACACCTTGCACACCGAGTCGATCCGGCGGCGGCCGTGGGCGTCCTGGACCTCGATCCCGGTGCCGTCCGTTCCCACGACCCTGGCTCCCAGCTGCACCTGCACCCCGATCCGGCCGAGCTTGGCCAGGGCCTTCGCGCCGAGAGGGTCGCCAAAGGAGCCCAGCACCGAAGGCGCCGCGTCCAGCAGGATCACCCTCGCGCTGCGGGGGTCGATGCGGCGGAACTCGTGGCGCAGCGTGCGGTGCGCGAGCTCGGCGACCTGGCCCGCCATCTCCACCCCGGTTGGCCCGGCGCCCACGACCACCAAGGTCATCAGCGCGGCGCGCTGCTGCTCGTCCTCGACCAGCTCGGCCATCTCGAAGCTGCCCAAGATGCGCCCGCGCAGCTCAAGCACGTCGTCGATGCTCTTGGTCCCGGGCGCGAAACGGGCAAACTGGTCGTTGCCGAAATACGACTGGCCGGACCCGGCAGCCGCGACGAGGCTGTCATAGGCGGTGCTCCTGGTCTGGTCCAGGACCCCCGAGGTGACCGTGTGCTTGGCCAGGTCGATGTCGGTGACCTCACCGAGCAGAACCCGTGCGTTGCGCTGGCGCCCCAGGATCTCGCGGGTCGAGTCGGCGATCTCCCCCTCGGACAGGGTTCCCGTGGCGACCTGGTACAGCAGCGGCTGGAAGAGGTGATGGGTGGTCCGAGCGATGAGGGTGATCTCGACGTCGGCAGCCTTGAGCGCGGCCGTGGTGAACAGGGCGCCGAAGCCGGAGCCGACCACGACCACCTTGTGCCGCCGGCCCGCGTCGCCTCGATCCGCTGTGCTGGGCCCCACGGCTCCACGGTGCCCAAAGACACCCCAGGGCGGGCAGGCTCAGAGCCGGGCCAGCACCCTGCTCAGGGCGGCCAGCGCCACGGCGTTGACCCCCACGACCAAGACCACGACCAGCGTGATGCTCTGGTCGTAGACCACTCCGAGCAGCACCCCCGACAGCAGCAGGCCACAGCCCCGGGCCAGGGCCAGCCAGCCGAAGGCGATGGGTCGTCCGGCCGGCTCGACCAGCTCGGTGACCACGGCCTTGACGGTCGAGTCCAGAACGCCGTTGACCATTCCCCAGATCGCCACCCCGACCCAGACCAGGACCCCCTGGTCCGTGAACGCGATGGCGCTGGCGCCTGCCGCGACCGGCACCACCAGCAGGACCCCGGGGCCGCGCGCGTCGTAGACCCGTCCCATCGCCAGCCCGCTCAGGCCGTCCACGGCCATGGCGAGCGCAAACAGCAGCGGCACCTGTGCCGGGGTCAGCAGGGCCTGGGTCTGGGCGTGGTAGGCCAGCAGGGGGAACGCGGCAATCCCCACTGACAACAGGCCGACCACGCCGATGTACTGCCGGACCAGCGGCGGAAGGCCCGCCGCCACGCTCCCGGGCGCGGGCCCCGGTGAGGTCTGGGCAGCAGCCGGCGGCGAGGCAGTGGGCTGCGCCGATGCTCCGGCCTCGTACGCCGCCGGGTCTGGGACGCGATGGCGCAGCCAGAACAGCAGCGCCAGCACCACGACCCCCGGAACGAGCAGGACCCCGAAGGCCAGACGGTAGTTGCCGGCGTGCAGCCACAGCACCGCCGCCAGCAGCAGCGGTCCCGCCACAGCACCGGCCTGGTCCATCCCCTGGTGGACCCCGAACGCGGTTCCCCGGCCGGTCTGGGTGGAGGCGTGCGACAAGAGCGTGTCCTTGGCCGGGGAACGCACCGCCTTGCCCAGCCGCTCGGTGCCGTACAGCAGCAGCGCCGCAGCCATGACGGTGCTCGAGCCGATCAGGGGGACGCTGAGCACTGTCAGCGCATAGCCGGTGATGGTCCACGTCCAGTAGTGCGCACGGCGCTGGACCAGGTACCCGGAGCCAACTCGCAGGCCGTAGCCGATGAACTCCCCCACGCCGGCGACGGCGCCGACAACCACAGCAGACGCCCCGAGGGTAGCCAGGTATGGTCCGATGATGCTGCGAGCGCCCTCGTAGACCATGTCGGCGAACAGGCTGACCAGGCCGAAGCAGATGACGAAGGACCATGCGCGAAGCTGCGGGCGGCTTCTAGCCGGAGGCGTCTGCAACTCTGCCAAGGATTCGGCGCTGGATGCGAAGGTCGTCGCGGATGCCGTAGGGCACGGGCAGGTTGCGGGCGTTCAGCTCGGCGGTGTAGGCCTCAAGTGCCAGCAACAGCCGGGCCCGGGGTGCGTCGACCAGACGCGACCGGCCCAGGGGTGCGCGGCGGGCGACCGTCATCGCCGCTCGCGCGCTGAGGACCTCTTGGAACCGTGTCATCAGGTGGTCGAACCCGTAGCTGGGATCGTGCGCTGCGGTGGGGCCCGCTGCGGTTGGGCCCGCCGTGGTGGGGTCCGCTGCCGTGGTGGGGTCCAGCTCAGGGGAGGGTGCCACAGGTTCACCCCCCTTGTTCCTGCTGGTTTGTTCCTGCTGGTTGTGGCCTCATCGGACGACGAGCCCTGACGGCACCCTAGAGACTACGCCAGGTGCACCCCTGTGAGCCGTTTGGCGACCTGTGATTTGTGTGGGGTCACCGCTCACCCTCGGGGCCGGGGTCAGCGGTGCCGTCCCGTTCGTCGCGCTGTGCCCATTCCAGCAGGGTCTCCAGCGAGTACTGCGCCTCATCAATGCCCGCATGAAGGTCACCCAGGGTCGCGAAACGCGTAGGGACTGTCGCGATGGTGCAGTCCGCCGGCATGACGTCCGCGACCTCGTCCCAGGTCAGCGGGGTCGACACGGGTGCCTCAGGACGCCCGCGCACCGAGTAGGCGCTGGCGATCGTGTGGTCCCTGGTGTTCTGGTTGTAGTCCACGAACACGGCCCGTGGATCGCGGTCCTTGCGCCACCACGTGGTGGTCACCTCAGCGGGTGCCCGTCGCTCCACCTCGCGGGCGAAGGCCAGCGCCGCTCGGCGCACGTCGGCGAAACCCCACCGCGGCTCGATCCGCACGTAGATGTGCAGGCCCGACCCGCCCGAGGTCTTCGGCCAGCCGGTGGCGCCCAGCTCGTGCAGGACCTCGCGCGCGACACAGGCAACGTGGCGGACCCGGTCAAAGCCGCACGCCGGCATGGGGTCCAGGTCGATGCGCCACTCGTCGGGGCGTTCGGTGTCGGCCCGCCGGCAGTTCCAGGGGTGGAACTCAACGGTGGACATCTGCACCGCCCAGATCACCGCCGCCAGCTCGGTGACGCACAGCTGGTCGGCATACCGGTTGTACCGCGGGAAGCTCACCCGTACGGTCTGGACCCAGGCGGGGGCGCCGCGCGGGAGCCGCTTCTGGTGCACCTTCTCGCCGCCGACTCCTTCGGGGAAGCGGTGCAACATGGTGGGACGCTCGCGCAACGCGCGAACGATCCCGTCACCGACGCTGAGGTAGTAGCGGGCCAGGTCGAGCTTGGTCTCCCCCCGCGCCCGAAAGTAGACCCGGTCCGGGTTGGAGATGCGTACCGTCCGGCCGGCGACGGCCAGCTCCACTGCTGGGGACGTGCTACCTGTGGCGGCCATGAGCTTAACCTAACGACGTTCCACCCATCGCTCCAGAAGCAAGATTACTAGTTTCCCGTATTGGCAACTGATCGAACTATGTGAGATCCTTCCAGAGTTCCGCACGGGTGAGAGCCTCACGCACAGAAGGGCGCAACGCGATGCCAGAGCCGATCGACAAGCTGAAGGCCGAGTTCTTCAAGACCCTGGGGCACCCTGCACGAATCCGTATTCTCGAGCTGCTCGCCGAAGACGAGCACTCCGTGGGCGAGCTCATGCCCAAGCTCGGCCTCGAGTCCAGCCACCTCTCCCAGCAGCTCGCCGTCCTGCGCAGGACCGGCATGGTCGTGGCCCGCAAGCAGGGCAACAACGTGATCTACTCGATGGCCTCCAAGGACATGGCCGAGCTGCTCCTGCTCGCCCGCAAGGTGCTCACCGGACTGCTCACCGACCAGATGGACCTCCTGAAGGACCTGCAGGCCGACAACCAGGACGGGGTGCGCGCCGACCGCGGATGAGTGCGCCATCACACGTTTCCTCCACGCAGGGCCAAGGAGCAGCAAGCTATGAGCTGGATCGGCAAGATCGGTCGAGTCGGACGCATCGTCGAGCCGGCCAGCGACCCCCCCGAGGAGAGGGTTGCGCCCCCCACCGGGGTGTGCGGCTCACTGCAGCTGCGGCACGTTGACGCCGGTTCCTGCAACGGCTGTGAGCTCGAGATCACGGGGGCCTTCTCCTCGGTCTACGACGCGGAGCGGTTCGGGGCGCGGGTGGTTGCCTCGCCTCGACACGCCGACGGGCTGATCGCGACCGGTGTGGTCACCCGCAACATGCACCAGCCGCTGCTCAACACCCTCAAGGCGGTTCCCGAGCCACGAGTGGTCATCGCCGTCGGCGACTGCGCCTGCAATGGTGGCGTGTTCGCGCAGGGCTACGGCGTGGTGGGTTCGGTCGCCGACGTCATCCCCGTCGATGTGCAGGTACCTGGCTGCCCGCCCACCCCGCAGCAGATCATCACCGCACTGCGTACGGTGACCGGCCGGTGACCACGGCCCTTGACGACTCCCCCACCGTTCCAGCTCCTGATCAGGGCCTGACTGCCGCGCGTCAGGCCCGCGGCCAGGCGGTCCTGTCCGGAGGTGTCACCGCGGCCCTGGGTGTGGTCGGCGTGGCCTTCGGGCTCAGTGCGGTCTTCGGCCAGTCATGGCATCTGCGGATCGGCTGGCTGTTGCCCCTGGTCGGTGTCGTCTTCGACCTGGGCCCCCTGGGTGGGTTCTTCGTCGCGGCTACCGGCGGGGTCTCGATCGCGGTGGGAATCTACGCCGTGGGGTACGCGCAGCGGGAGCACTGGGCTGCCTTCACCCTGGTCATGCTCCCGCTCTTCGTGGCAGCCATGCTCCTGGTCCCGGCTGCGGGATCGGTGACCACCTTCCTGCTGGCCTGGGAGCTGATGGCCGGGGCCTCACTGGTCCTGGTGCTCTCCGAGCACCGCCGTGAGGCGGTCAGGTCCGCCGGGGTCTTCTACGCCGTGATGACCCAGCTGGGCTTTGTGGCAATCCTGCTGGCGCTGGTGGTGCTGTCCGCGGCCGGCGGCGGCGACGCCTTCGCCACCATCTCCGCCCACAGCGGCGCCGTCTCGGCGGGCACCCGCACGGCGGTCTTTCTGCTGACCCTCATGGGGTTCGGGTCCAAGGCCGGCCTGCTTCCGCTGCATGCATGGTTGCCGCGGGCCCATCCCGAGGCGCCCAGCCCGGTCTCGGCGCTGATGAGCGCGGCGATGGTCAACATGGGCATCTACGGCCTGATCCGCATCGACCAACAGATCCTCGGTCCCGGTCCGAACTGGTGGGGGCTGACGCTGATGGTCTTCGGGGCGCTGTCAGCGGTGTTCGGAGTGCTCCAGGCCTCGGTGGCCACCGACCTGAAACGGCTTCTGGCCTACTCGACCACCGAGAACATGGGGCTGATCACGCTGGCGCTGGGCGCCGCGGCGCTCCTGTCCTCCTACGGCGCGCACCAGGTGGCCGCCATGGCGATGACCGCCGCCCTGCTGCTCATCCTGAGCCACGCGGCCTTCAAGACGCTCGCCTTCCTGGCCGCCGGGTCCGTGCTGGCCTCGACCGGGCTGCGCGACCTGGACAAGCTCGGGGGTCTGGCCCGCCGGATGCCGGGCACCACCGTGATGTTCGGTATCGCCGCGCTCGGCGCCTCAGGCCTGCCGCTGGGTGCCGGCTTCGTCGGCGAGTGGCTGCTGCTGCAGTCCCTGATCCACTCGCCGCACAACAACAACACCCTGCTCGCGCTGATGATGCCCCTGTCGGTGGGGGCCGTCGCGCTCACCACAGGCCTGGGGATCGCGGCCATGGTGAAGGCGTTCGGGGTCGGGTTCCTGGCTCGGCCACGCTCGGCCGCGGCCGAGGCCGCGGCCGAGGCACCGGTCAGCATGCTGGCCGGGATGACGCTCGGCGCGGCGGCCTGCGCCGTGTTCGCGGTCGCCCCCGTGGCGCTGAGCCCTGTTCTGAGGCAGGTCCTGGCCGCGCTGCCCACCGTGGGCGGCAACGAGGCGGGCCCGGCCCTGGGCGGCTACCTGCGCCTGCCCGGCATCCCCGGGTCGATGTCGCCGGGCCTGATCGCCGCTGCCCTGGTCATTGCGGTGCTGGTGGCCCTTGGTCTGGGCCGCTGGGGCTGGCGCCGCCGGCCGGTGGCAGCCGCGGCGGCGCTGTGGGCCTGCGGCGCAGACTCACTGAGCTCGAAGATGCAGTACACAGCCACATCCTTCGCAGAGCCCCTGCAACGCGTCTTCGACAACGTGCTGCAGCCTGAGACTGACGTCGAGGTCACCCATTTTGCTGAGTCGCAGTACCTGGTCGAGAAGGTCACCTACCGGACGACGCTGGCCGACCCCGTGGAACGCCGTCTCTACACCCCGGTGGTGCGCGCTGTGACGACCTGGGCACAGTGGGTGCGTCGCGCCCACCCCGGCAGCGTCCACCTCTACCTGGCCTATGGCGCGCTGGGGCTGCTGGTCGTGCTCGTGATCTCCCGATGAGCGCGGCGACCGAGCTGCCCGGACTGACCGCGACCGCCCTTCAGGTGGTTGCGGTCGTGGCCGGTGCGCCGTTCGTTGTCGGCGGGATGCGTCAGGTTCGCGCCCGGCTGGAGGGCCGGGCCGGGGGCGGCATCGGCCAGCCCTGGCGGGACCTGCGCAAGCAGCTGCGCAAGCAGCAGATCACCCCGGCCGGGACCACCGTCGTGTTCGGGTTCGCGCCTGCGGTCGTGGCCGGGACCACGCTGCTGATCGCCGCCATCTTGCCGCTGATCGCCCTGGGCTCCCCGCTGGACTCGGCCGCGGACCTCTTCGGGGTGGTGGGTCTGCTGTTCCTGGGAACGGTCGCCCTGACCCTGGCCGGCCTGGACACCGGCACCGCGTTCGGCGGCATGGGGTCCAGCCGCGAGATCACCATCGCCGCCCTGGTCGAGCCCACCATCTTGCTCGCGGTGTTCGCGTTGTCCGTTCCGGGACACTCGGCCAACCTGGCTGCCATCGTCTCGGCAACCGCGGACCACCCCGGACAGCTGGTCTCCCCTGGAAGCCTGCTCGCGTTCGTGGCGCTGGCCATCGTGATCATCGCCGAGACCGGGCGGCTGCCGGTGGACAACCCCTCGACCCACCTGGAGCTGACCATGATTCATGAGGCGATGATCCTGGAGTACGCCGGGCCCAAGCTGGCACTGGTCGAGTGGGCCAGCGGCATGCGGCTGACGGTCCTACTGGGGCTGGTGGCAAACCTGTTCCTGCCGTGGGGAGTCGCCGGCGCCCACCCCTCAGTGCTGGCCGTGCTCATCGGCTTGGTGGCGATCAGCGCCAAGGTCGCCGTGCTGGCCGGCGTGCTCGCCACAGGCGAGGTCTTCATCGCCAAGCTTCGGTACTTCCGGATCCCCGAGCTGCTTGCCGGCTCTTTCCTGCTAGCCCTGCTGGCCGTCACGGCGTCCTACTTCTTCGCCACCCCGACATGAAACAAGAGAGCAAATGACCCAGGCCACCTATAACGGCGTGCTCAACCTGGCCGCCGGAGCGTTTCTGCTGGCCGCCGTGCTCATCGTCTGGCGCCGCGAGCTGCGCTCCATCGTCGTGCTGCTGGCCTGGCAGGGCCTAGCCCTGGCCGCGATCCCGGTCACCGAGGGCATCTACCACCACGACGCGGCCCTGGTCATCGTGGGAGTCGTCGTGCTCGTGCTGCGAGCGGTCATCCTGCCGCTTCTGCTGGTGCGGGCCGTCGGCACCGAGCCTCACGAGCGCCGTGAGAGCACGCCGCTGGTCAACACCACCACCTCGCTTCTGATCACCGCGGCTCTGACCGTGCTGGCGTACGCGGTGACCCGGCCCATCATCGCGCTGGACCCCTCCCCGGCCACCCGCGCCGTGCCGGCCGCCTTCGCGGTGATCCTGATTGCCGTCTTCGTCATGGTCAGCCGGCGCCGGGCCCTGTCCCAGGCGGTGGGCTTCATGATGCTGGACAACGGCATCGCGGCCACCGCGTTCCTGATCACCGCCGGTGTCCCCCTGATCGTCGAGCTTGGCGCGTCGCTGGACGTGACGTTCGCCGTGCTCGTGCTGGGTCTGCTCACCGGGTACATGCGTGCCACCTTCGGCGGCACCGACCTCGACCAGCTGCGGGAGCTGCGCGGCTGATGAGCTTCCTGCTGGTGCTACCCATACTCGCTCCGCTCACCGCCGCAGCACTGGCGGCCGTCCTCGGCTGGCGACCGCTGACCGCGTCGGTGACCGTCGTGGCCGCACTCTGCGTGCTGGTCACCGGCGTCATCCTCGGCTTCACCAACGGGTCCGGGGTACGTTTCGCCATTGCGAACCTGTTCCGGACCGACGCCCTCAGCATCACCATGCTGATCGTCATCGGCACCGTGGGCACCCTGGCGACCTGGGCCAGCGTCGGCTACATCGACGCCGAGCTCACCCACGGACACACCGACGCCAAGGGCGCCAACCTCTACGGGGTGCTGGTTCCCGTCTTCCTCGCGGCGATGGCATCGGCGGTCCTGGCCAACAACATCGGTGTGATGTGGGTGGCCATCGAGGCCACGACCGTGGCCACCGCGTTCCTGGTGGGGCACCGCCGGACCCGTGCCGCGCTCGAGGCCACCTGGAAGTACGTCGTCATCTGCTCGGTCGGTATCGCGCTGGCGTTCCTGGGCACCGTGCTGCTCTACTTCGCCAGCCTGCACGCCGGCGCGACCAGCGGCGACGCCCTGAACATCGACGTTCTGCTCGCCCATGCCAGCCGGCTGGACCCCGCCGTGACCAGTCTGGCCGCCGGGCTGCTGCTGCTGGGGTACGGCGCCAAGGCCGGGCTCGTCCCGTTCCATACCTGGCTGGCCGACGCGCACAGCCAGGCGCCGGCACCGGTGTCGGCGCTGATGAGCGGAGTGCTGCTGTCCGTGGCGTTCTACGCCCTGCTGCGGGTCAAGTCCGTCGTCGACCTGGCCGTGGGCACCGGGTTCCTTCGCACCGGCCTGATCATCGTCGGCCTGCTCACCTTGCTGATCGCCGCGTCCCTGCTCGTGGTCCAGACCGACTTCAAACGGATGCTGGCCTACTCCTCCATGGAGAACATGGGACTTGTCGCGGTCGCGGCAGCGGCCGGCACGAAGCTGGCCATCGCCGCTCTGCTGCTGCACGTCCTGGCCCACGGGATCGCCAAGACACTGGTGTTCCTCGGCTCCGGGCAGCTGCAGGCCGCGCACGGCTCCACCCGGATCAGTGACGTCACCGGCGTGCTGGCCCGCTCCCGGATGGTCGGGGTCACCTTCCTGGTCGGCCTGGCGATCCTGCTGGGACTGCCGCCGTTCGCCATGTTCGCCAGCGAGCTGTCCATCTCCCGTGCGCTGGCCGACGCGCACCTCGGATGGGTGCTCGGTGCCGCGCTGCTGCTGGTGGTCGTCGCCTTCGCCGCCCTGGTCCGCAACGGCAGCCGGATGCTGCTCGGCCCACCGACCCCGGGCTCGCCGGCGATCGCGGTGCCGCGCTCCGTGGCGGCCGCGCTGGTCGCCGGGGTCGTCCTGAGCCTGCTGCTGGGCCTGACCGTCGGTCCGATGCTCCAGCTTTTCCAGACCGCCGCCACCATGCTCGGAGGCACCCGATGACCAACGACCCCTCCTGGACCGACAACCCCGCCTACCAGGGGGTCCGGGCCGGCGTGCATCGCATAGCCCTGAGCACGCAACCGGCCCAGCTCATGGAGCAGGCCGAGGAGCTGTTCGAGGATGGCTTCCGCCTCGGCCTGGTCGCAGCCCACGACGACGGCGCCACCCTGCGGGTGGTCTACCTGTTCCTGGCCGGCTCCCCGGACCGCCGCATCGAGCTGCAGGTCACGCTGCCGGCCCAGGACCCGGCGCTGCCGTCGTTGGCTTCGCTGTCCTTCCCCGCATCACGTTTCGAACGCGAGATGCACGACCTGTATGGGATTGAGCCCGTCAACCACCCCCTGGCGCGGCGACTGGTCCGCCATGCCCACTGGCCCGCGGGCTGGTACCCGATGCGCCGGAACGCGGGTCCGCCGCCGCCGTTCACCGACAGCGAGGCGTACCCCTTTCTCGCGGTGGTCGGCGACGGGGTCTACGAGATCCCCGTGGGACCGGTCCACGCTGGAGTCATCGAACCCGGACACTTCCGCCTCTCGGTCGTCGGAGAGAGCATCATCAAGCTCAAAGCCCGGCTCTGGTTCACCCACCGCGGCGTTGAGAAGCTCTTCGAAGGGCTCGACGCCGCGGGCGCCATCCACCTCGCCGAACGCGTCAGCGGTGACACCTCGGCCGGCCACGCCCTGGCGCACAGCCTCGCCGTGGAAGACGCCCTCGGCATCACCATGGCCGAACCAGCCCATCGGCTGCGCGCCTTGGTCCTCGAGCTCGAACGCCTCTACAACCATGCCGCCGACGTGGGCGCACTGGCCAACGACGTCGGCTTCTCCCTTGCCAACGCCCACGCCTTACGGATCCGCGAGGAGCTGCTGCGGATCAACAGCGCCACGACCGGGCACCGGCTGCTCCGCGGCGCCATCGGCCCCGGCTCCGTCGGGCTGCTCGCCCTGCCCGACCCTGGTCAGCTGGCCCGGCTCGCCGACGACCTGGCGGAGGTCGCCCAGCTCACGCTGGAAAACGCGGTCATCCGTGACCGCTTCACCGGAACCGCCGTACTCACCCTGGAGCAGGCCCACGACCTCGGATGCCTGGGCTACGTCGCCCGCGCCAGCGCCCTGGCAACCGACGCACGCACCGAGCACCCCACCTGCGGCTTGCCCGTCACACCCCTGACCCAGACCAGCGGGGACGTGCTCGCGCGTTTCACCCTGCGAGCAGCCGAGTTCGCGGCCTCCACCCGGCTCGCCACCCACCTCATCGGCACCGCCGACCAGCTCAGCTTCCGGGGAGCACCAGCGCAGGAAGCAGGAGCCCACCAACCCCCGGGCGCGGTGCGCAGCGGAGTCGGCATCGTCGAGGCGTGGCGCGGCACCATCGTCCATCGCGTCGAGGTCGACACCGACGAACGCCTCACCCGGGTCAAGATCGTGGACCCTTCGTGGTTCAACTGGCCGGCGTTGCCCCTGGCCCTGTCGGGCACGATCGTGCCCGACTTCCCCGTCACCAACAAGAGCTTCAACCTCTCGTACGCGGGCAATGACCTGTGAGTCTGCCCGTTGGCACCGCAGCCGGCAGGAAAGGCTGATCGCAGGGACCGTGAGAACCCAGGGGTGAGCGGCCATCGCGCCAGCCCACAAGGCAGACCTGGCAGAGCCGCTGGGGTGCACGCCCAGGTCTGCGCGCCCCGGTTGCCGGGCTTAGCCGTCGGCGCGCGGCGCCCGGCCCGCGACGATTTCGGTGCGACCGGGGTTTGCCTTGGTGTGTCGACGGGAGCAGGCCCCGCACGCGGCGGTGCTGGCTCCCCGCCGGGACCGCGAATGCCGGCCAGGGCTGCCCGCGGAGCTGCAGGCTCGAAGCACAGGGGTCAGTGACACGTCAGCCCTGTCCCGCCGGCCGACTGTGCCTGCGATGTGCTGTTGCCTGGGAGAACGGTCCCAGAACAGGTCGGCACTGCGTCTGGTATCGGCTGGTCAAGGCCCGTCGATGGCTGGGAAGCCATGTCACCGCGGGTGGTTGGACCCTGTCCGTTTATCAGGTGTCCGAGGCCGCCGCGGCCCGGTGGTGTCCACTGGCCGCGTGGTAGTCGACGCCGGGCAGGGCTGCGGGGTTGACGTGCACGGTTGCATCGTCAAGACGCGGGACACGGTGGATCAGCTGGTGCTGGGCCTCGTCGGCGATCGCGTGGGCCTTGACGACGCTGAGGGTGTCGTCGACGGTCAGCGTGATCTCGGCGCGCATCCGGTGCCCGATCCACCGCAGCCGGACGCTGTCAACGCTGCGGACTCCGCGAACATCGCCTACCGCTGCCTCGGCGGCGTCGACCAGGTCGGGGTCCACGGCGTCCATCAGCCGGCGGTAGATGTCCCGGGCCGCACCACGCAGCACGCCAAGGATCGCCACCGTGATGAGCAGCCCGACAATGGGGTCGGCCAGCGGGAAGCCGGCCATGACCCCGATCGCCCCAAGGACCACGGCCAGGGAGGTGAACCCGTCGGTGCGGGCGTGCACCCCATCGGCAACCAGGGCAGCCGAGCCGATGGTGTTTCCGACCCGGATCCGGTAGACGGCCACGAGCTCGTTACCGGCGAAGCCGATCAGACCCGCCGCGACCACGACCCACACGGCTCTGATGGGCTGGGGGTCGATCAGTCGCCGGATCGACTCGTAGGCCGCAAGGATCGAGGACAAGGCGATCATGGCCACGATGAAGACGCCGGCCAGGTCCTCGGCCCGCCCGTACCCGTAGGTGTACCGGCGGTTCGCCGCGCGCCGGCTCAACACGAACGCGATCCACAGCGGGATCGCGGTCAAGGCGTCGGAGAAGTTGTGGATGGTGTCCGCAAGCAGGGCGACCGACCCGGTGATCAGCACCACGACCAGCTGCGCGATCGCGGTCACGCCCAGGGCAACCAGGCTGATCTTGACCGCTCGGATCCCCGCGGTGCTGGCCTCCAGGGCGGAGTCGACCGAGTCCGCCGCGTCGTGGCTGTGCGGGCCGAAGATCGACAGTGCCAAACCCAACAGGCCGCCCTGGTGCTGATGACCATGCTCATGAGCACCGCCGTGAGCCTGACGCTGCCCCCATCCCTGGTCGTGGGTGTCCCCCCGGTCGTGGGTGTCCCCATGGTCATGGGTGTCCCCATGGTCCTGGTCCTGGTCCTGGTCCTGGTCCTGGTCCTGGTCATGGTCATGGTCCTGGTCATGGTCGGCCGACGGGTGCCCGTGGCCGGACTGACCGCCGTCGAGGTGGTGCTCAGTCATCTGCGTCTGCCTTCACAGCGAGGTGATGGTGGTGGTGACCCGGGTGCGGGCGACTGCGCCCGCTACAACGTCCGCGACCGCGGTCAGCCCGGGACGCGGGATCTCGACCTGGACACGGACTCCAGCGGCACGACGCCTTGCTCCCCGTGATGGCGCGGAGCCTGGGGGCCGGCGTGCTCGGCGTTGTACACGGCGTCGCGGACCAGCTGCGCCACGTGCTCATTCTCCAGCCGGTAGAAGACCTGAGTCCCCTCACGCCGGGTCGCCACCAACCTGGCCATCCGCAGCTTGGCCAGGTGCTGGGACACCGAAGGCGCCGGCTTACCGACCCGGGCAGCCAGCTCGTTGACCGCCAGCTCCTGATCGATCAGCACCCACAGCAGGCGCACACGGGTCGTGTCCGACAGCATCCGGAACACCTCGACCGCGAGCTCGGCCGCCTCGATCGGCAACCCGTCAGACCCTCTACTAACTGCATGCATGCGTAGATAGTATCGCAGGCCGGTCCGGTCCGACCCCGCAACGGCGGATCCTGACACGGCGCCGGCCGCGACGAAGGTTCAACGGTGTGGCTCGGGCCCTTTTCGGCCAGTGACGGCGCCCTCTGGGGCGGTGTCCTGGCTCCAGGTGCGCAAGGAATGCACCACCGCCACAGTCGCCGCGGTGATGCTGGTCGGGGCGGCCAACCAGGGCAGGAACCTGGCGGTGGCCTGCCGAGGGCCCCGTGTGTGTCGCATGGGTATGTGCCATTCCCCCATCACTGAACCACGCTCCGGCGTAGCGTCGAGGCATGAGAATCTGCTTGAACCCCGAGATCCTTTGGGAGGCTGACCTCGCCGCAAGGTTCCACAAGATATGCCAGGACACCCTGGGCCGCGACTGCATCTGCGAAGACGGCAAGCCGTGCCCCCTGGATCAGATCACCGGGCGGGCCTCTTATCCGCCTGCCACCGCTTCCTGACCTACCCCCCACAGCAGCACCGCTGGCGCGATGTCCCAGCTCAGGACCCCCGCGGATTCCACCCCCGCGGATTCCACCCCCCGCGGACCTTGGGCCATCGCAGGACCTTGGGCCATCGCAGGACCTTGGGGACTCTGGCGGTCGCGGACCCCAGCAGGGTGTGAGCTGCCACTGGCCCCGCGCCAGGTCCGGCTCCTTGTTCCTGACCCGGCCCTGAGCTGGCCTCGGGCGACGGCGCTGCGGGCTCGCCCGCACTCGACTCGGTACCGCTTCCCATATCCTGGACCGCCTGAAGATCGGCGTGGTCTTTCCACAGACCGAGATCGGGCCAGACGTCGGCGCCGTGCGGGCCTACGGCCAGTGCGCGGACCAGCTCGGCTACCACCATGTGCCGCGTTCGACCACGTGGTCGGCGCTGAACCCTGCCATCCACCGGGGCTGGAAGGGTCCCTGTCACGTGCGGACGCAGCTCCACGAGCCGTTCGTGCGCTGTGGATTCCTCGCAGGCAACACGTCGTTGCACTTCACCACCGGCGTGTTGATCCTGCCCCAGCGCGAGGCCGTACTGGTCGCCGAACAGGCCGCAGAACTCGATCTGCCCAGTGACCGCCGGCTGCGTCTCGGGGTGGGCGTGGGCTGGAATCCGGTGGAGTACGTGGCGCTTGGCCAGGACTTCGCGGTCCGGGGCGCCGCCTGGACGAGCAGGTCGACCTCCTTGCTCAGCTCTGGACTGGGTCGTCGCTCACCTACCCGGGTCGCTTCGACCAGGTCGACGGAGCCGGCCTGTGGGCCCCTGCCGACCCAGCGGCCGACCCCACTGTGGCTCGGTGGCGGGTCCGCTCCGGATTGCCGGCGGACGGCCCGGCTCGCCGATGGCTGGTTCCCGGTCATGGCCCCTGGGCCGGAGCTGGCAGCAGCGGCGGCAGCTGTGGCCGACCCCGCGACAGCGGCCGGACGCGACCCCGCGGCCCTGGGCATGGAGGGCCGGCCGAACTGGCACGGGGACCCCGACGACCTGGCTGAGCAGGCGATGCGCTGGCGACGTGCAGGAGCGACCCACGTCTGGCTCAACACGATGAACGCTGCTGTTGCGACACCCGACGAGCACCTCGCCGCGCTTGCCAGCGCTGCCGAAGTCCTGTTCGGCAGCTGATCGCCACCAGGGCGACGCCCTCGTTGCGCCGTCGTGGCGCCGTCGTGGCGCCGGCGACTACCGGTTGGGGGTCCAGGCGTCCAGCCTCTGCGGGGTCTATCCGCTTGCGAGCAGAATATGGCGGACGCTCACCGGTCCTGGCGGAGCTCCCAGCGCTAAAGTTGGTTGAGGGTGTTGCAGCTTCTTGCACGTTTCGAGCCCTTGGTGAAAGCTCGAAGGGGAATCAGATGTTTCCGAAGACGACGCAGTTCGAGAAGCTTCTGGAGGCTGTGCCTGATGGGCTCGTGGGGGTGGACCAAAAGGGCGTGATCCGGTTCGTCAATCGCCAGACCGAAGTCCTGTTTGGCTATGACCGCGACCAGCTGATCGGCGAGCACATCGACACGCTGGTGCCCGAGCCTTTGTGGCAGGTCTACGCCGAGCACCGGCAGGACTACTTCACGGACCCCCGTACTCGGTCCCTTGGGCTGGACCTGGAGCTGAGCGGGCGCCACCAGGATGGCACCGACTTCCCGGTCAACATCACCATGTCCCTGATCGACACCGGGGACGTCCTGCTGGCCGTCACGGGAGCGGGCGAGGTGACCCGGCAGAGGAAGGCGGTCGCCAAAGCCGAGCTCTTGGACGCAATCGTCGAGTACTCCGACGATGCCATCATGGGCCTCACGCTCGGCGGCATCATCACGAGCTGGAACCCGGGCGCCGAGCGGATGTACGGCTACTCGAGCACGGAGATGATCGGCAAACCCGGCAGCCTCCTGACTCCGCAGGACCGCACAGGCGAGCTGAACCCCATCCTGGACAGGATCAAGGACGGCCGGTACGTCGAGCACGCTGAGACCACTCTTGTGCGCAAGGACGGGACAGCGGTCCCGGTCTCGATTGCCGCCGCGCCGATCCGAAGCGAGGACGGCACCATCGTCGGTGCCTCTTGCGTCCACCGCGACGTGACCAAGCAAAGGCAGGCCTTCGAGGCCGGCCAGCGCATGGCGGCCATTGTCCAGAGCTCGGACGAGGCCATCATCTCCAGGACGCTGGACGGGACCATCACGAGCTGGAACCCCGCCGCGGCCAGGATGTTCGGCTACTCCAGCGAAGAGATCATCGGCAGGCCCATCACCGTGCTCATTCCCGCGGATCGAGCCGGGGAGGTGATCACCCACCTGGCCAAGGTCAGCGCGGGCCAGCCTGTCGACACCTTGGAAACCATGCGCCTGCGCAAGGACGGAACCGCGTTCCCGGCCGCGCTCACCGTCTCGACGATCCGCGACGCGAATGACGCGGTCGTCGGCGCCTCCGTGATCTACCGCGACGTGAGCGAGCTGAGGCATGCGGCCCAGTACGCCCGGAGCCTGATCGAGACAGCCCTGGACCCACTGGTGACGATCAGCGCCGAGGGCACGATCACCGACGTCAACGAGGCCACCGTCAACGCCACCGGCGTCCCCCGCGACACGCTCATCGGGACCGACTTCTCCGGCTACTTCACCGACCCCGACAAGGCCCACGAGGGTTACCAGCTGGTGTTCGCGCAGGGGTCTGTCATCGACTACCCGCTGACCCTGCGCCGCGGCGACGGCACCCTGATCGACGTTCTGTACAACGCCTCGCTCTACCGCGACGCGAACGGCAACGTGCTCGGCGTCTTCGCAGCAGCCCGCGACGTGACCACACACAGGCAGCTGTTCGAAGCCGCGCAACGCATGGCAAGCATCGTTGAAGGTTCGAACGACGCCATCATCGCCAGCACGCTCGATGGCATTGTCACGAGCTGGAACCCGGCCGCGGAAAGGATGTACGGCTACTCCGCCGCCGAGATCGTGGGCAGGGCTATTCAGCCCGTGGCCCCCACAGACCGGCTCGACGAGATCAGCGACATCCTGGAACAGGTCAAGGCCGGGCGGCACGTGGCGAACATCGAGACCGAACGGGTCCGAAAGGATGGGAGCCTCTTGCCGGTCTCCCTGTCCGTCTCCCCCGTCCGCGACGCCGGCGGCACGGTCATCGGCACATCTGTGATCTGCCGCGACCTGACCGAGCAGAGGCACGCACTGGAGGTCGCCCAGCGCCTGGCCGCGATCGTCGAGAACTCCGGGGAAGCCATCGTCAGCGGGTCTCTGGACGGGACCATCACGAGCTGGAACCCGGCCGCAGCCGCGATGTTCGGCTACTCCAGCGCCGAGATCGTCGGCAAGCCCGCCACCCTCCTGACCCCCAAGGACGCGGCCAGCGACATGGGCGACATCGCCGGCCAGGTCAGCGCCGGCCAGGTCGTGCAGGGGCTTGAGACCAAGCGTGTCCGAAAGAACGGGAGCGTGTTCCCGGTCGCTCTGTCCGCCTCGCCGGTCCGCGACGCCGACGGCACGGTCACCGGAGCCTCGGTGATCTACCGCGACCTGTCCGAGCAGAAGGGCGCACTGGCGACCGCCCAGCGCATGGCGGCGATCGTCGAGAGCTCGGACGATGCGATCATCACCAGGACGCTGGACGGGACCATCACGAGCTGGAACCCGGCCGCGGCCGCGATGTTCGGCTACTCCAGCGCGGAGATCATCGGCAAGCACGTCGGCCTGCTCATTCCGCAGGACCGGGGCGCGGAGATGATCTCCGTCCTGGCCAAGATCAGCGCGGGCCAGCCGGTCGACGACTTCGAGACCGTCCGGGTCCGCAAGGACGCAAAGGCGTTCCCGGTCGCCCTGACCATCTCACCGCTGCACAACGAGCACGGGGTGGTCACCAGCGCCTCCGTGATCTACCGCGACCGCTCCGAGCTGCGGCGCGCCGCCCGGTACGCCCGGAGCCTGATCGAGGCTGCCTTGGACCCGATGGTGACGATCAGCGCCGACGGCACAATCACCGACACCAACGAGGCCGCGGTCAAGGTCACCGGCGTGGCTCGCAACAAGCTCATCGGGACCGACTTCTCGGGCTACTTCACCGATACCCAACAGGCCCAGGAGTGCTACCGGCGGGCGTTCACCCACGGGTCGGTCACCAACTACCCGCTGACACTGCGCCGCCGCGACGGTGCCCGCACCGACATGCTGTACAACGCCTCGGCCTACCGCGACGAGGGCGGAGCCGTGCTCGGCGTGTGTGCCGTAGCCCGCGACCTGTCCCGGCACGAGGGCCCGACTCAGGCCGGCCGGCCTGCGGGTGGAACCCCACCCGGCACCGAGAACGACGCGCTCGGGCCCTAGACACCGGTGAGCCTTACCAGCGGCGCCGGTGGCCTCGTCAGCACCATGGCCGGCCCGGATGGAGTCGGGGCGGTGTGGCCCACGATCGCGCACGGGTTCGCCTACCCCTCACGGACACCCCGTCGACCGGGGGGACCCCAGCTCGCTGCGTGGGCCCCCCACTGCGGGCAGGCCGAGCCCGTCAAAGACTCCTGCACCCTGCTGACCTGCACGACCAACGCCTGGACCTGATCCCTGACAAACGTCCAACACAGCTGGCCAGCCGATGGGCGCGCCGTTGCCGGCATCAGCGGCAGCGGCGCACTGCCCTGCCTGGCGGCCCCAGCTGGGCTGCCCGGGGGGCTACTTGTGCCTGCCGCCACCGACATGGCACGACGCCCCTGTTGACACCGGTCGTGAGGCGGGCGCGAGCCACCACCGCCTGGGCAGGCGCGGCCGCTGCACGGCCCTGAGGTCATCGGTCAATGCGCGCCCGGCGTGCATGGCGTGGCCGTATTCTGAGCACAGCCATGAAATCGCCCGCCAGCATTCTCATCGTCGATGACGAGAGCCAGAATCGTCGACTGCTTGAGGCTCTGCTGACGCCCGAGGGCTATGCCTTGCGGACCGCCGGCGGCGGCAAGCAAGCGCTGGCCTCCATCGCACAAGACCGCCCTGACCTGATCCTGCTGGACTTCCTGATGCCCGGGGTCGACGGGCGGCAGGTGGCCAGCGCAGTCAAGGCTGACCCGGCCACCAGGAACATCCCGATCGCACGCCTCTCGCGTCGATCATTGGCTTCTTGGCGCTGCTCACCGACGGCTGGGACTGGCTCAGCGAGGAGAAGCGGCGCAAGTTCGTCGCCGCCATCGACCGCCAGTCCCACAACCTGTCCACGCTCGTGGACGGCCTGCTCGCCTCCGCGAGCATCGAGGGCGGCGCGCTGAGCGCCTCGCCCGAGCTGGTCGTGGTCAGGGCGGCCATCGACCGGTGTCTGGAGCTGAGCCCCTGGGATACCGCCAGCGTGGTGGTGTCGTGCTCGCCGGACCTGGTCGTGCGGGTCGACCCTGCCCACCTGGCACGGATCCTGGACAACTACCTGCAGAACGCGTTCAAGTACGGCCAGCCGCCTGCGCGAGTCGAGGCAGTGCGGGTGCACGACCTGGTCAGGGTTCGGGTTCTGGACAGTGGACCGGGCGTGCCGCCGGAGTTCGTGTCGAGTCTGTTCGGCAGGTTCGCTCGCGCAGACACCGCGGCCACCAGAGCCCAGAAGGGCACCGGCCTGGGCCTGTCGATCGTGCGCGGGCTGGCCGAGGCCAACGGCGGCCACGCGCGCTACGAGCCCACGGCTGCCCACGGGTCGTGTTTCGTCGTGGAGCTCCCCGCAGGCACCGGGCAACGCGCATAGGGGTGCCCGAGGTGGCCGATTCAACCACCACAGAGGTGCCCGCCGTGGATCCCCGTCACGGCGGGCACCTCTGAGCAGCGCACAGCCCCTCGCCCTTGGTGGGCGACGGCCTGAGGTCTACTCCGCCTCGATGACGGTGCACACCACCGTTGCGGTGCTGCCTCCGATGTTCAGGGTCCCAAAGCGCCTGGCTCCCTGGACCTGGTAGCCGGCGGCCTGCCCGGTCACCTGCAGGTAGCTGTCCAGCAGCATCCGCACCCCCGTGGCCCCGACCGGGTGACCCACACCAATGAGCCCACCGCTGGGGTTGACCGGCAACGCGCCGCCGCGGGCGGTGACCCCGGCCTCGACCGCGTCACCGCTGCACCCCGGCTTGGTCAGCCCGAAGTGGTCGATGGCCATGTACTGCGAGATGGTGAAACAGTCATGGGTCTCGATCCCGTCCAGGGCAAAGACATCCGCCACCCCCGCCCGCGCGAACGCGTCAGTGATCGCGTCACGAACATGGGGGAACACGTAGTCGGCATCCGCGCTGGCATCCAGCTTGTCCACCAGGCTCAGCGAGGTGCTCCGATGCCCCCAACCCGCGATCCGCGCCACCGGCCCCCCCAAACTGGCCCGGTTGCGACGCAGCCACCGATCAGAGACCAGCACCATACCGGCCCCGCCATCGGTGACCTGGCTGCAGTCATAACGACGCACCCGCCCGACAACCACCGGGTTCGCCACATCATCGTCGCTGAAACACTCCGGCGGCGTCGCCCACCCGCGGGTCTGCGCCCTGGGGTTGGTCTTGGCGTTGGCGAAGTTCGCAGCCGCGATGGCATGCAGATGCTCGTCGCGCAACCCATAACGCCGGTCATACTCCTGGGCGACCTGCGAGAACGTGTACGGCCACACGAAGTCCTGACCCTGCCCCTCATGGCCCACCCACGCAGCCGAGGCCAGATACCCCGCACCCACCGCCCCCGGCACGTTCCGCTCAATCTCCACCCCCAGCACCAGCGCCACGTCATAGCGGCCCGACTCCAGATCGGCCATCGCCGCCATCACCGCCACACCACCAGAGGCACACGCCGCCTCATGGCGGGTCGAGGCAACCCCGGCCAGCTCCGGGACCACGCTGGCCACCATCGAACCCAGATGGCCCTGCTTGACATAGAACTCCCCCATCGCGTTACCGACATGGATGACCTCCACCTGCCCGGCGCCGATACCCGCACGGGCCAGGGTGCCGGTAGCCGTCTCCTTCACGAGGTCGCTGATCTCCAACGACTCCTTCGTGAAGTTCCGGGCAAAGTCGCTCTGGTAACCGCCGATGATCCAGACGGGTTGCTGCGTCGTCATTTCGGGTCCTCTCGGTGTGGCGATGGCTCGGCCGCGACCCGGGAGTGGGGGCGAGAGCGCATGCGTGGAACTGCTCGGACGTGATCACGCCGCTCATGATTGCCCTTCCCGAGCGCATGCGCCATACCTTCGCAACGGGAATCTGCCCGGGGCCCGGCCGGCGACGTCGTGCTGAATCGTGGTGGCGCTGCAGGGAACCCGGCCCGCGACCGCGCCCGTGGACCCTGCCAGAGCGAGCACCGGCAGGTGGAACCAGCCACGCGGCCCCAGCAGCCGGCCGGTGGTGGCGCCACGGCTCTGGTGGGCCGTGGCAGCACCAGACGCCGCGATGGATGTGCAGGCAGCGGTGGCCGCGAGGCCAGAACCACCGAGCGTGCGCCGGCTCAGGTCCGGTTCACGGCCCCGCTCATCCCGGCTGCAGCTCGAACTCCACCGACTCCCCCGGCCCCAGGGTCAGATACTGATCCACGCAGCAGACCTGGATCTCGGGAACCTCGCCGGACACCGCGCTGACCCTCAGCAGGCTGCTGCTGATCCGGACGATGATGTCGTGCTGGCGGAACCGCAGCCGGCAGGTGAACGTACCAAGCTTCTCGGGCCACTGCGGGTTGAACCGCAGCACGCCGCCGCGGGTCTCCAGTCCGGTGAAGCAGCGCTGCAGGAGGTCGACGCTTCCTGCCATCGCAGCCAGATGGATCCCCTCCGGGGTCGTCCCGCCCTGGACGTCGGCGACGTCGCTCTCCAGGAGGAGCCTGAAGTACTCCAGCGACTGGTCCCGGTGCGCCCTGGCGAGCACCCAGGCATGGACCAGCGCGCTGAGCGTTGAGCCGTGCGAGGTGCGGCTGAGGTAGTACTCGATGGTTGCGGGGATGGTCTCCGGCTCCAGCGGGTAGCCGAGGTCGCCAAGCAGGTGTCGTAGCTCGTCGGCGGACAGGAGGTAGAACAGCATGAGGACGTCGGGCTGCTTAGAGGCCTGGTACCCGTTGACCGAACGTCCCTCAGCCTCAAGGATCCGGTCGAGGCGCTGGATGTTGCCGTACCGCTGCCGGTAGGACTCCCAGTCGAGCTCCTCAAGGTCCCCGTACCCCTCGAACTGGCTGATCACACCGAGGTGGAAGGGCACGAACATCTTGTGGATCATCTCCTGCCAGAGCCGCACCTCGCTTCGCCTCAGTACCAGGGACTCGGTGAGCTCCACCCGGCGCCGCACCGGCAGCGCCTCCAGGACGTCCAGCGCCCGCCGCAGCACCCACACCGCCATCACGTTCGTGTAGGCGTTGTTGTCCAGCCCGTCGTCCTCGGCCCCGGGGTACCCGGTGTGGAACTCGTCGGGTCCCATGACCCCCCGGATGACGTAGCGGTCCAGCGTGGGGTCGTGGGTTGCCAGGGCCGCCCAGTAACGCGCGATCTCCAGGATCATCTCGGCGCCCTCGTCCTGGAGGAATCCCAGGTCGCCGGTTGCCTCGAAGTAGTGCCACGTCGTGAACGCCACCGCCAGACCCGCATGCCGCTGGAGCCGGCTGACGTCCGGCAGCCACCGGCCGGACAGGGGGTTCAGGTGAATCAGCTGGCTCACCTCGCTGCCATCACTGGCGGACTGCCAGGGGTAGAGCGCACCCGTCAGGCCGCAGGCGGTCGCGGCGGCGCGCGCAGCGGGCAACCGGCGGTACCGGTAGCTCAGCAGCGAGCGGGTCAGCGCCGGTGCCCTCAGGGTCAGCACCGGGAGCACGAAAAGCTCGTCCCAGAAGATGTGCCCGCGGTAGGCCTCGCCGTGCAACCCCCGGGCCGGCACGCCGGCGTCTGCCTCGAGGGTGTGAACGGACAACGTCTGCAGCAGGTGGAACAGGTACAGCCGGACGGTCAGCGAGGCCTCCTGACCTGTCTGGTGGTCCTGCTCCAGCGAGGTGTGGAACCGCTCCCACATCTGCGCCCAGGCCAGGGTGTGCCCCTCGAGCAGCTCCTCGAAGCCCTCCGCGCGTTCCAGCGCCGAGACGACCGCCTCGGACGGCTCGGAGACGGCCCAGTCGCGTCCGGTGTGCAAGGCCACCACCTTCTCCACCGTCACCTCCTGGCCGGCCGTGACGGCGACGGCGAACTCCTCCTGGACCAGGCCCGGTTCGGTGCGCACCTGCCGCTGCACCTCGCACGGCTGCCCCGAGCGCAGAACCTGGGTCCGCGCCCCGGTGGCGATCCTGATCCCGGACTGGTTCGTCTCCATGGTCAGCACCACGGTGTCGGGGCTGACCGCTTTCTGGGCAACCGGCTGGAGGTGGTCGCTGGCCAGCTTCCGGTAGCGGTCCACGCCGGCGTTCTGCACCGTCCCGTCAATGCCCGTGCGAATGCGCAGCTGGCCCGACCAGTTCTCTGCGGTGACCGTCGTCTCCAGCCCGGCCAGGTGCGCCTGCCTCATGTGCACGAAGCGCCGCTGAGTCAGCCCGGTGAGCCGTCCCTGTGCGTCGCGAAAACGAAGCCACCGGGTCAGCAGTCCACGCCGCAGGTCCAGCTCCTGGCGCCGGGTGAGCACCTGCACCTGGTCGAGGTCGAGCCAGTCTGCGTCATCCACCGCGATGGTGACCGGCAGCCAGTTGGGCAGGTTCACCATGGACTCGTTGTCCACAGCCTGCCCGGCGACCTCATCGCGCAGCCGGTTCCAGCAGCCGGCCACGTAGGTGCCCGGGTAGTGGACCCCGTCCGCCCGCGACTCCGGTGCGGCCCCGCGGGTGGCGAAGTACCCGTTGCCGAGGGTGCACAGAGCCTCACGCAGGCCTTCGTCCAGCGGATCGAACCCCTCGTAGGCCAGGACCCACTCGCTCACGGCCTGGGCCCTTCCATCGCGGGCAACGTCGCCACCTGGACACCGGTCAGATCCACGACGACAACATCGGCTCCGTGCTCCAGCAGCTCCTGCCCGTGACCGGCGCGGTCCACCCCCACGACCAGGCCGAAGCCGCCGCGGCGTCCAGCCTCCACCCCAGCCAACGCGTCTTCGAGGACCACGCAGCGCTCCGGTGGTGTCCGCAGCCTGCCCGCAGCCTCCAGGTAGACCGCCGGGTCCGGTTTGCCGGGCAGCCCGAGCTCAGCAGCCACGACACCGTCCACGCTGGCGTCGAAGAAGTCGGTCAGGCCAGCGCGGCCCAGAACCGCGCTGCAGTTGCGGCTCGCCGAGACGATCGCGGTTCGGAAACCCGTCCGGCGCAGCGCGATCAGCAGGGACGAGGAGCCCGGGATGAGCCTGGCACCCTCCGCGGCCAGAAGGTCCTGGAAGTCGCTGTCCTTCTGAGCAGCCAGGGTGTGGACCTGCTCGGCGCTCACGGTGATGCCCCGGGAGGTCAGGAAGCCGAGCGCGCCGTCGAAACGAGGCATGCCGTCCACGAAGCGCCGGTAGTCCTGGTTCTCGAAGGGCCGATGGTCCTCTGCCTGCGCCGGCGGGCGGGTGGCCAGGAACCCGTCGAACATCGCCTTCCACGCCTTCTCGTGAAGCAGTGCGGTGTCCGTGACAACCCCGTCCAGGTCCATGACGACAGCGTCAAAGGCCGTGCGGGAGAGCTCCACTACCGCGTTCACCGCCACCTCCGCGCTAGGTGCGACCCCGGTGGGGACGAGGGCATCTCTGATGCTGCCCGCCTCATGGCCTGCTCACAAGATCAACACGCCCGCTCTTTGCATGTGGTGCTCACCGGCGCACCCAGCCCCCTGCCCTGCCCAGGCGTTCACCCCAGGCCCGGGCCCGTTCCAGCTCACCGTCCAGCAGCGGGCCGCTGACGCCCTGGACGAAGAAGCTCATGGGCTTGACGGCTGTCCGGTAGCCGAGCCTGCGGGCCGCGTTCGCCTCGCCTCTGGCGGCCGACCCCGGCAGATGACGGACCGTGTCCACCTTGGTGTCGAAGGTCGCCACGAGCTCGGCGTGCTTGCCCTTGTGCAGCCGCGCGAGCCACTCACGCACGCCGAGTGCCGTCGAGCCATGGCTTGCCCCCTGTTTGACGGCATCCTGGCGGGTGGACTCCCTGGTCATCGAGAACGCATGGGTCGGTCCGCCGACCACGATCAGGTCGACCGGTTCGGTGATCTCCGACGGCGCCTTGGTCACCTCGACCAGATCGACGTCCCCGTGGGCCAACAGGCCCGCGGTGATCGCCTGGGCGACCTGCTCGGTGTTGCCGAACATGGACTCATACACGACCATAGCCTTCATCACTGCTCCCCTTCCTGGCTTCCCAGCGACCGGGACACCTGCTCCCAACTCTCAGGTTTCACCCTGCCGAGCCTGGTCAGTAGGGACGTAGGTCACCTGTTGCGCTTGACTGTACCCATGGCGCTGCACGCATGGCTGTCATGGCCTGCCCGACCCATGAGGCAGCAGCCAGTCGCCGGGTGGGCGGCAGTGGCCGCCGTCCTGGCTCTGGGGGCGTCCGGGTGCTCCACGGCGAGCAGGACCCCCTCCGCCGGAGCACCCGGGCCTGGCCAACCGAGCTCGTCTGCGGCGCCAGCTCGGACATCCACCCAGACATCAGCCCAGGCCGCGACAGCTGCCTCGCCGGCCCCGGCAGCCGCTGGCCGCGGCGCGGTCACCAAGGTGCTGGTCTTCGTCGAGGAGAACCACTCCCTGGACGAGATGAAGGCACAGATGCCCTACACCGTCGGTCTTGCCCAGCAGTTCGGCTACGCCACGGCCTACACGGCGATCACGCACCCGTCCGAGCCCAACTACATCGCGGTCACCGGCGGCCAGACCCACGCGATCACCAACGACGACCCGCCGTCGGCCAACCCGGTTCACGGGACGTCCGTGTTCGGCCAGGCAGCTGCCTCGGGCAGGACGGCGGGCGTGTACGCCGACGGGATGCCGGCGAGCTGTGCGACCAGCGACGGGGGCAACGACTACGCGGTCAAGCACAACCCCTGGGCGTTCTTCACCGGCGAGCGCGGCACGTGCCAGAGGTACGACGTCCCCGTGGGCGCGCTCGGTGTGGCGATCACGAGCGGGACGCTGCCGAACGTGGGGATGGTGATCCCGAACCTGTGCCACGACGCACACGACTGTTCGCTGGGGACCGCGGACGCCTGGTTCAAGGTCTGGATGACCAAGGTCTTTCAGGGCCCGGACTGGAAGTCCGGACATCTGGCCGTGGTGCTCACCGCGGACGAGGACGACCAGTCGCAGGCCAACACCGTGCTGACCGTGGTCATCCATCCGAGCCAGAAGGCGCACGTGGTCACCACCGCGCTGACCCACTACTCGCTGACCCGCCTCTACGAGGACGTGGCCGGTGCGCCGTACCTGTTCAGTGCCGCGTCGGCGCCGTCCATGACCACCGCGTTCGGGCTGCCGCTGAGGTAGCGGCCGCGATGGTTCTCCTTCCGTGACCAACCTCGATGCCGTGGCGGGCCAGCTGCCCGCCCCCCTGGCTCGAGCTCATCGTCGACCCCGACGACCAGACACGGACCCTGCTTGGCCAGCGGGCGCTGTTCCACCCGCGGCGCCTGGCCGGGCACGCCCGCGCGGTGATGATCTCCCCCTTGCACGGGCTGGTCTTGGGCGCCATGCTGGCCAGCGTCGCCCGCGCGGCCCAGGGGCTGGGGGTGGATCCGGCTGCGTCGCCTCGCGTTCCAGCGCCACAGCTCGTCGATGCCCCAGACCACGACGGGAACGGCAGGATGAACAGCACCTGCCATAGCTCGGGGGTGGCGGCGGCGAACACGGGCTGCAGCCAGGGCACGCTCACCAGGGCGGCGGCGAAGACGATCTCCCAGGCGACGCCCCACGGCAGCAGCCGGTTGGTGACCACGCACACTGCCCGCAGCGACGCGTGCTGGGTGCGCGCCGCCATGGCCGCCCCGATCTGAGCGGCCACGATGCCCAGGACGCTCATCGTCGTGGCCTGTTGCCAGACATGGTGCAGCGGCCCGCGCTCACGTCTGCGCCGAGGTGCCATCCGCCGCGGCGCAGGCTCACCAGGAACAACACCATCACCAACGTCGCCCAGACGCCACCGATGCGCCCCCAGGCCCGGGCCAGCATCGAGGCCTCGATGAGGCTCTGATGGCGTTGCCGCGGTGGTCGCTGCATCAGTGCGGGAAGGGTGTCGGTGCCGAGGTCGACCGCCAGGATCTGCATGACCGTCAGCGGCAGCGGGATCTTGCCGCCGCAGAGGGCATAGACCAGGAACGCGACGACCTCCGGGGTCGCGTGCGCGAAGATGTAGATGATGATGGTGAACCTGATCATCGAGTACTCCTACATCCTGATCCTTGCCATCGGCATGGTGATGGTCATCATCGCCGGACACATCGACCTGTCTGTCGGCTCCGTGGCAGCCTTCGCCGGGATCGTCGTGGCCACCTCGATGCAGTCGTGGCACTTCCCGTGGCCGCTGGCCATCCTGTTCGGACTGTTCGTCGGGGTCCTGATCGGTGCCTGGCAGGGTTTCTGGGTGGCCTACGTCGGGGTCCCGGCCTTCATCGTCACCCTCGCCGGGATGTTGATCTTCCGCGGCGGCAACCAGGTCATCGGGAACGCGAACACGGTGCCGGTTCCCCAGGGCTTCACCACGATCGGTGCCGGGTACCTGCCCGAGGTCGGCCCCAACACCGGCTACAACAACCTCACCCTGCTGCTCGGCCTGGTCGTCGCGGTGGCCGTGGCGGTCAAGGAGCTGCGCTCCCGCCGGGTGCAGGAAGGGATGGGCACGAGCCGGCCCCCCGCATGGGTCAGCACCGTGAAGGTGGTCCTGCTGGACGCCGTGGTCGTCTGTGCCTCGCTGCTGTTCGCGGGCGGGCGCACCGGCACGAGCTTGCCCGTCTCGGGGATCATCCTGGGGGTTCTCGTGCTCTTCTACTCCTTCGTCACCGGCAACACCATCTTCGGGCGCCACATCTACCCGGTCGGCGGGAACAGGCTGGCCGCCGAGCTCTCCGGGGTCAACTCCAGAGGAGTCAACTCCTGGTGATGATGAACATGTCGATCCTGGCCTCCCTGGCCGGCATGACCTTCGTGGCCCGCTCGGTGGCCTCCGGCCCGCAGGACGGGCTCAGCTGGGAGCTCGACGCGATCGCGGCGGTGTTCATCGGCGGGGCTGCGGTCTCCGGCGGGATCGGCACGGTGACCGGCTCCATCATCGGTGGCCTGGTCATGGCGGTGTTGAACAACGGCCTGGAGCTGCTGGGCGTCGGTTCCGACCGGGTACAGATCATCAAGGGGATGGTCCTTCTGGTCGCGGTCGGGGTCGACGTCTGGAACAAGAGCCAGAGGCGCCCGTCGATCACCGGCTTGCTCACCCGCGGCCGCAATGCTGTCGCCGGGGCACCCAACAAACCCGCGGCGCAGGTCCCGGCCAGCGGTTCCGCCGACACGCCCCGTCCGCTGGTCACCACTGGGCACTAGCGCGACACGGCGCCGGGCAGGCCCGGCCCTGCATCAACCCGCACGCCTGCCCCGGGCATCACGGGCAACCCTCATCACGCTCAACCAAGAGAAAGTGACTTCACCATGCGCAGACACGTCATCACGACGGCAGCGATCGCTGCCATCGCGCTGCTGACGGTTTCAGGATGCTCGACCCGGTCGGCCGCGGGAAGTGGAGCCAGCGCCGCAGCCGGTTTCGCCAAGGGCGCGACGACCGGGGTGGCCCTGCCCTCGAAGACCTCCGAGAACTGGGTTCTCGCCGGCGCCCTGTTCACCAACGGTCTCAAGGCGGCCGGCTTCAAGGGCGACGTCCAGTACGCCGGCGCGTCCACCACGGTCAAGGACCAGCAGGACCAGATCTCGACCATGGTCACCGAAGGCGCCAAGGTCATCATCATCGGTGCGGCCGACGGCGGCCAGCTCGGTACCCAGGTCAAGGCTGCCCATGACGCGGGGGCCATCGTGATCGCCTACGACCGACTCATCCTGAACACCGCAGACGTCGACAGCTACGTCGCCTACGACAACTTCAAGGTCGGCCAGCTCCAGGGTCAGGCGCTGCTGGACGGGCTGAAGGCCAAGAAGGCCACGGGTCCGTACAACATCGAGCTCTTCTCCGGATCCTCGCACGACGCCAACTCCAAGGTGTTCTTCGACGGCGCGATGAGCGTGCTCAAGCCGAAGATCGCGGACGGCACCCTGGTCGTCGGGTCGGGTCAGACCGACATCAAGCAGACCGCGACCGCCGCCTGGAAGGCCGAGAACGCCCAGAGCCGGATGGACGCGCTGCTGACCAGCACAACAACGGTGTGAAGATCGTCCCGGCCTTCCTGCTCGTCCCGGTCATCGTGACCAAGGCGAACGCGGCTGCGGCGTACGCGAACGACCCCGCGCTCGCGCCGTTGACCAGGTAGCCACCTGCGCTGCTGGCACGGCCGGCCCCCGCACTGGCGGGGCCGGCCGCCGTGCTGCACCCACCACCGCGGTCCACCGGGGGCCGAGCCCTCAGGGTCGTGGCAGCGCCGAGGCCAGGACCTGGGCCAGGTGCCGTGGCCGGCGATCGGTCTCCTGGCCGATCTGGGTTCGGCAGCTGAAACCGTCGGCGATGATCACGGTGCCGGCGCCAGCGGCTCGCACGGCCGGCAGGAGCACCCGCTCCCCCGCCGCCTTGGACACCTCGTAGTGGCCGCGCTCGAAGCCGAAGTTGCCGGCCAGCCCGCAGCACCCGGAGTCCGGCACGGTGGCCCTGATCCCTGCCGCCTCCATCAGTGCGCGGTCGGCTTCGAAGCCGATCACGGCGTGCTGATGGCAGTGCGTCTGCACCAGCGCCTCGCCTCCCACCTGGGGCGGAGTCCAGTGCGGGGCATAGGTGGCCAACAGCTCGGCGAGGGTGAAGGTGAGCCCCGCAGCGAGCTGGGCGCTGTGGTCCGCCGGCAGCAGCGCAGGCCCCTCGTGACGGAACACCGCCAGGCAGCTCGGCTCGAGCCCGACGACCGGGACCCCCGCGCGCAGGTGCTCCTGCAGGGACCGCAGCGAGCGGCGCAGCACCCGTTTGGCCACGCCCAGCTGGCCGGTGGAGATCCAGGTCAGCCCGCAGCACACCGGCCCGGCCGGCAGGACCACCTCGAAGCCCGCATCCTCCAGCACCGCCACGGCGGCCCTGCCCACCTCGGGTGCCAGATAGCTGGTGAACGAGTCCGGCCACAGCACGACCCGCCCGCCCGGGCTGGTGGGCCGCCCGAAGCCAGCTCCCTGCGGACCACGGTGCGCCGATGCGGGGCGCCGGCGCAGCGACGACCTCAGGGACCGCGGCGCGAAGCGCGGGATGTCGCGCTCCGGGGCGACCCCTGACACCCGCTTCAGCGGACCTGCCAGCACGGACCCGGTCACCGCGTTGACCGCAGCCGGCGCGACCGTCGCCAGACGGGACCACAGCGGCAACCAGCCCATCGAGTAGTGGGACGCGGGCCGTAGCCGCCGAGCGAAGTGGTGGTGCAGGAACTCGGACTTGTAGGTCGCCATGTCCACGTTGACCGGACAGTCACTAAGACATCCCTTGCACGACAGGCACAGGTCCAGGGCGCCGGCGACCTCCTCGGAACGCCAGCCGTCGGTGATCACGTCGCCCTCGAGCATCTCCCACAGGAGGTGGGCCCGCCCGCGGGTGGAGTCCTTCTCCGCCCTGGTGACCTGATAGCTCGGGCACATCACCCCACCGGAGGTCTGCCGGCACTTGCCCACCCCGACGCAGCGCCGCTGGGCCTGCGCGAAGCTGCCGCCGTCCTGCGGGTAGGAGAACTCGGTCGCCAGGTCGGCGTCCTTGGCGTGGCCGCGGTGGCGCATGCTCGCATCCAGGGGCGCCGGGTCCGCGATGATGTGCGGGTTCAGCACCGCGGCCGGGTCCCAGAGCGTCTTGACCTCCTGGAAGATCGCCACGACGTCCTCGCCGTACATCCTGGCCAGCAGCTCCGAGCGTGCCCGTCCGTCGCCGTGCTCGCCGGAGACCGAACCGCCCAGGCGAACCACGAGATCGGCCGCCTGCTCCACGAAGGAGCGGTAGTGGGCCAGGCCGCGATCGCTGAGCAGGTCGAAGTCCATCCGCATGTGCATGCAGCCTTCACCGAAGTGACCGTACGACGCGCCGGACAGGTGGTGCGCCACGAGGATCTCCTCGAGCTCGCGCAGGTAGGTACCCAGCCGCTCCGGGGGGACAGCCGCGTCCTCCCAGCCACCCCATGCCTCGGCGCCATCGCTGCGCCGGGTCGCCAGTCCCGCGGCCTCGCGCCGGCATCGCCACAGCACCGCCTGGGCCCCCGCGTCGGTGACCAGGGATGAGGTCACGGCCAGATCCGAGCCCTGCAGATCGCTGATGATCCCCTGGGCGGCTCCCATCGCGTCCTGCGGGTCCAGGCCCCCCACCTCGACCAGGAGCCATGCGCTTCCGGGCGGCAGTCCCGCGGCGACCGCGGCGCCGCGCACCTGCCGGGGCAGGCGCTCGACCAACGCGGCGTTGATCGACTCCATCGTCAAAGGCCCGTGCGGCAGGACCAGCGGAACGCAGTCCGCCGCCGCCACGGAGTCGGCGAACCCCAGGGCGAGCAGCACCGTGGCCCCCGGAAGCTCGACCAGGTTCACGGTGGCCCGCAGGGTGACCGCAAGGGTGCCCTCGGTACCCGACAGGAAGCGCGCCACGTCGTAGCCGGCACCGGGCAGCAGGCGGTCCAGGGCGTACCCCGAGATCCGCCGTCTCATGGGCGAGAAGCGGCGGGAGATCAGCAGCGAGTCACGAGCCGCGATGGCCTGCAGGGCGCGGTGGATCTGCCCCTCCCGGCCCGGGCGCGCCGCCAGGTCGCGCGCCCACTGGTCCACGCTGCCCGCCGGGGTGCCCAGGTCCATCCGGGTCCCGTCAGCCAGCAGCACCTCCAGGCCCGCAAGGTTGTCGGCCGTCGTGCCCCACGCCACCGAATGGGAGCCACAGGCGTTGTTGGCGATCATCCCGCCGAGGGTCGCCCGGCTCGCCGATGACGGGTCAGCACCGAAGGTCAGGCCGTACCCCGCAGCGGCACCGGTCAGGTCGGTGAGAACGACCCCCGGCTCGACCACAGCCGTGCGAGCCACCGGATCGATGTCCACGATGGTGTTCAGATGCCGGGAGACGTCGATGACCACCCCCCCGATGGCGTTGCCCGCCATGGAGGTGCCGGCCCCACGAAGGACGATGGGGGCTCCCGCCTGCGAGGTGATCTGCACGGCGGCCACCAGGTCCTCGACGTCGGCCGGAACGACAACCAGGTCAGGGACCACCCGGTAGTTGGAGGCGTCAGTGCAGTAGAGCCCCCGCACCCCCGCAGCGCCGGTGGCCGTCCCGCGCAGGGCGGCACCGAGGTCGGCGCTCAGGGCGCTAACGTCATACTGGAGCACCCCTGAACTGTACCCAGCGGCGAGCAGATCTGCGGAAAGCCCGACGCTGAGCACGTCCGCGCCTTACAGTGGAAACGCGGGCACGCCGACGAGCGCGGCCGCACTGATGGTGACCCCGGCAACGGCGCCGCGGCGCCATCGGGTTGTCACGTCTCAAAGGGCCGGAGGCCGTCATGTCGGGAACGAGGTCGACCTGCCTGCCGGGCGGCCCCCCGCCCGGCGACAAGCCACCCACGACGCGGCCCCCGATGAACCCCACGACCGGACTGCACCGCACCCTGATCCGGCAGCTGAAGCGGCTCAAGCTCGATCGCAGGTCAAGCCCGTCGCCGGCGGCCTGGAATGCGCTCCTGGACCTGCTCAGCACCTCGTTCACCGAGATCGACGACGAGCGCTCCGCGATGAAGCGCTCCATCGACCGGTCCTCGCGCGAGATGCACTCGCTGCACGAGGAGCTGAGCCGGCAGGCCCTGCAGGACACGTTGACCGGCCTGCCCAACCGGGCCGCCTTGATCCGACACCTGGACCGCTCGCTCGCGGCGTGCGCCGAGGCCGGACAGGGCCTGGCCATCTTGTTCATCGACCTTGACGGTTTCAAGCAGGTCAACGACAGCCTGGGACACGCCGTGGGCGACGAGCTTCTGGTGCTGGCCAGTCAGCGGATCAGGGCGTGCATGCGCCCGCACGACGTGGTCACCAGGGTGGGCAGTGACGAGTTCGTCGTGGTCTGCCCCAACGTGTCCGACCCCAGCATCGTGCCGGCCATCGCCGCCCGCATCGGCAGCCAGCTCGCAGCGCCCTTCCCGATCGGGGATCACGAAGCCGTCGTCAGTGCCAGCATCGGCCTGGTCACCACATCCGACGCCGCCGGGACCGCCGAGGACCTGCTGGGGCAGGCAGACCTGGCCATGTACCAGTCGAAGCTCAGCGGCAAGGCCCGGACCACCGTCTTCGACAGCTCCATGCAGCTGGCGGTGAACAACAGGTTCTCGGTCCGCAACGCCCTGGGCCGGGCGATCACCCGTCACGAGCTTCGCGTCCTGTACCAGCCGATCGTGTCGCTGGCCGACGAGAAGGTGATCGGCGCCGAAGCCCTGGTCCGATGGGAACGTCCCGGGTTCGGGATGCTCCCGCCGGACGACTTCATCCCGATCGCCGAGGAGAGCTCCCTGATCTCGGCCGTCGACTGCTGGGTGCTGGGTGAGGCCTGCCGCAGGGGCGCGCAGTGGTGCGACGCTGGTGGAACGATCGCGATCAACTTGTCGGCGCGCACCCTGCACCAAGACGATGTGGTCCACGCGCTGAGCCAGGCCCTGCAACGCAACGCCATCTCCCCCGCTCAGCTCACCCTGGAGATCACCGAGACCACGTTGCTTGACGGCTTCGGTGCCACGAAGGAGAACCTCGGCCGTCTTCGGGAGCTCGGCGTGAAGCTGTCCATCGACGACTTCGGCACCGGGCACTCGTCGCTCTCACAGCTCCAGCAGACCGATGTCGACATCCTGAAGATCGACCAGTCCTTCGTCGCCCGGATGGACCAGGACGTGTCCTCGGCCGCCATCGTGAGCGCGATCATCACCTTGGGCCACGCCCTGGGACTGACCCTGGTCGCCGAAGGTGTCGAGAGGCCGGCTCAGGCCGCCCTCCTGCGCGAGCAGGGTTGCGACACGGCCCAGGGATGGCTGTTCGGCCACCCGCTGCGGGCCAAGGAGCTCGACCGCGCGTTAAATGTCACCTTTCCCGAGCTGTCACGGGTCTAGCTTGTCGCGCGCTCGGCTGGCGTGCCCAGCTGTCGCGGCCTGCTGCGTGATGCCGCCGCCGGCTGCGGGCTGGAGGGGGTCGCGGGAGGGCGCTGCGGACGTCTGCGGGGTGGCGGTCGGGCGATCCGGGGCGCCGCAGCCGCCGTCCGACGCGCGGTGAGCGGCAGCCCCCCATACGAGGTCGCTGGTGTAAACCGCGCAACCAGGTGCCGCGTAACGTCTCGGCCGCGACACCCCCGATTCCGACTGGGACCCCCAGACCACGCTCAGGTGAGGTGGGCCCGGGCCTACGCGCGCACATGCCGATGAGCGGTAGTTGCTCACCCGAGGCGAGGGGCCTCTTGGGGGATCGAACGTCCGCTACCGCACGTCGCCTTCCTGGGGACGACTCCGATCTGTGAGAGATGTCCCTGGCCAACCACCGATGGGCAGCGGAAACATGCCCTGCCGATCGGTGGCGATAAGCCGGGCCCGCCCTACATGGCAACTATCGTGCGACGCAAGGTCACATCAAAGGCGATCTGTGCCACACAAGTAACCATGTAGAACTCGGGAACGAAGAGTCCGGGCATGGAGTCAGTGCCCGGGACCAGACGGGGCCATCCGAACCCGTGTGCGACACCGCTGTACACATGGAAGATCCAGGTCATCAGCTCAGCCAACGGCCAACCTTCTGGACTTTCGTAGCCGTTGGCCGTAAGCATCTCGCCGATTACAGTCGCCATCGCTACCAGGGTCTTCTCTTCGCGGATGGCCCCGGCTCCGCACTGGACTACATTGTTGCGCTCCCGCTGGGCGGCCATGATGTCCGCGGGAGGGACGAGATTAAGCTGCTTGAACTGTTCGAATGCGCTATAGGCGCGCATCAGACTGTTCCCTTCCTGGCGAAGCACCATCCTCGCGTTCTCTTGCCGAGCCTCCGCAGAAGGCGGGCCCAACACGTAGACCACCCGCCCGACGCCGAGAAGGGCCGACCTCACCAGCGTATGTAGCACGGAGGGCGTGGTGGGGACTCCGTCAACTATGAAGCCGGAGATCTGTAAGAGCGCAGCCCGGGCGGTTGCTAGGCCAGCGGAAATAGAAAGACGGAGGTCAACAGGTGGTTCTGGCAGCGCGCTCATAAGATCGGCGAGGTCACTGCCTGGTTCCCCCAGGAGTGCCGGGTCCTCTGGCAGCGAATCGCCTAGCTGGCCGATGACTTGGATCATCCCCAGCGTCTTCTGCAGCGCGGCGTAATCTTCGGGGCCATCCAGTCCGATATCCATCTCGCGTGGACTCTAGCGTGAACGTTGATTCGCTCCCCGCCACCTCGCGTCGGATTAACGTCATGCGCAACGTCCGATATTGCCGCGTTGGGTGTGTGTTCTTGTTTGGTTAGGGATGCCTGTGCGGTTGTCCTTGCGGCTCGCCGAACCTCGCCGCACCCATCGGCCGGAGCTCCGCTGGATGCTCAGCCGGCGGTAGGTCGGTTGGGCTCCAGCGCGATCCGCCAATCTGGGCCCTGAAAGTCCTGTGGTTCGATCGTCACCGTCACCGGTGTGCCCGGCTTGGTCGTCGGGCCAGTGGCGCCGGTACGGGGGGACGCCCACCCTAAAGGATCGAGGGGGAACGCTGGTCCCTCCTGGTCGTACCCCCAGGAGCTGATGAACTTGTCCAGTGGGTGCCAGGCGCCGACCTGTCTGCTCACGTCCTTGCCGTTGATGAGCACCCGTATCCGGCCGGGCCCGCGGATCTGCAGGTTCACCATGAGCTTCGGGTCGAACGGCTGCGTGAAGGTGACGGGTTTGTTGGCCTCCTGCGCCGTCTTCGGACCCAGGACCCGCACCGTGCCCGGCTCGTTCGACCAGGCGTACTGGGCGCTGGTT
>Ga0208079_1000101_pt1 | contig 47167 bp, 39 predicted proteins | sample NGESurdeep092012_5_FD_184474 | JGI IMG/M metagenome (GOLD analysis project Ga0208079, IMG submission 184474) | Arctic peat soil microbial communities from Barrow, Alaska - NGEE Surface sample 210-2 deep-092012 (SPAdes) | ecosystem: Environmental > Terrestrial > Soil > Wetlands > Peat ... | reverse complement strand
AGTTTATACCGACAACAATCAATGGTTTTCACTGGTACACTTTATTGCCTGATTGACTATCTAATAGGGAATATTTTATTTAGGCGGAATGAATTTACTAACAGAAATAATAAGAAACGAAAATTTTTTCAAAAATAACTTGCCTGGATTGCGGCTTATGAAGATCAATAAAGTGCCAACAGAATCGTGCCGGTTTATTTGTAAATGTGAAAACCGTAATAAAGGTTTTGCACCCTTCTCAGCGAAGTTTGTTGATAATATTAACAGTGATTCAGAAAAGATACGTTTAAGGTTTGCTTATAAAATTGTAACATCTTGGCACTGAATAAACGGGGAAAGCTTTTTCTTAAAAAAGGAGGGATATTTAGATCGTTATGAAAAAAACTATTTTAAAACTAAAGAAATTTTTAAAGGTTTTCGGGCCTGGGGTAATCACTGGAGCAGCTGATGATGACCCTTCAGGAATCGCTACGTATACTCAAACCGGGGCCAAATTCGGCTATGGTCAATTATGGACAGTGATAGTTATGCTACCGCTCATGACAGCTATTCAGGAAGCCTGTGCTCGGATTGGCGCCGTAACCGGTAACGGTTTAGCAGCCGTAATCAAAACTAACTATAGCAAAAAAGTTCTTTATGCTGCTGTATTACTTGTGGTTGTTGCCAATACAATTAATATCGGCGCTGATATTGGCGCTCTCGCGGCCGCGGCCCAACTAATAATTCCCATCAATTTTGTCATTTTAACTTTAGGTTTTACGGCTCTGATTTTACTTCTCGAAATTTTCACTTCCTACCGGGTTTATTCGCGTATCTTAATATGGTTGGCTTTGTCACTACTCGCCTATCCACTAACGGTTTTTATAGTTAACCAGCCTTGGCATACGATTTTTGTCGCTACTTTTTGGCCTCATGTGGAATTAAATTTTGAGTTTTTCTTCATCATTACCGGAGTCTTAGGTACAACAATTTCTCCTTATATGTTTTTCTGGCAAGCTTCGGAAGAAGTTGAGGAGGAAAAAGAGCTTCATTTAATTAGTCGATATGGAAAGCCTAAAATCGGAGTAAAATTTATCAGAAATCTGCGTATCGATAATTTCTTAGGCATGGTATTTTCTGAAATTGCTACCTGGTCAATAATTGTAGTGGCCGCCACAGTTTTACATCAGAATGGCGTTACTGACGTCAAATCTGCCGCCGATGCCGCCAAAGCTCTGGAACCTCTTGTTCAGACTTTTCCTCATGCCGGCTTCTTAGCCAAATTAATCTTTGCTACCGGCATCATTGGTCTGGGCTTATTAGGCATTCCCATATTATCCGGCTCGGCAGCTTATGCTTTGTCTGAAGCCTTTAACATGAAAGAAGGGCTTAACCTCAAATTAAAGAAAGCTCATGGTTTTTATGGTGTAATTACTATTGCGACGCTTATTGGTTTAATGATTAATTTTATTGGCATTGATCCGATTAAAGCCCTGGTTTTTACCGCTGTTTTTAATGGAGTGGCTGCTGTACCTTTAATCTTTTTGATCGCCAGAATCGCCCGTAATAAAAAAATTATGGGTGAATACCGCAGCGGGTGGTTGTCTAATACTACAGTTTGGATTACATTTCTGGTCATGCTGGCGTCTGCAGTTGCGATGTTTTACACTTTAGCCCGAGGATAATGTGAAATTATTACTTTCTTCATTTATGAATGTTATTATTGTTAATTATGACGATATGGATAAATACTATTGTTAGTGATTTCATGCAATTATCTGGCACATTTGCGGACTCGCATCAATTCATGCTAAATCCAGAAGTTGTAAAATAGCTAGTCAGAAAGAGTAAAATATCGATTAATATCAGGTATCTGATAAAAAGTGTTTGAGTTGATTATCTAAGGAATCTTCTATTGCGTAAAAGCCTTTTGATGCAATTGGCACTGAATGGGGTACTCACGTCGGGATAGCGAAGGGGACAGACTGCCGTGAGGGCTCGAGCCCAAGCAGAAATTAAAAAAGGCAGTCGCAAGACTGCCTTAGTGTGGGCCCAGCTGGGCTCGAACCAGCGACCCCCTGATTATGAGTGATGTATGGGACTAATTTTAAGATTATACTGTTTAATACCGGGTTTCATTATCATTCACTTACGATTTACACTTTACATACATTATCACTGATTTTCATAAAACCTGGCGGAAAACCTGGTGGGGTTTTTTATCTACGTTCTTCCTTAAAGAATTGATTCATTTATTCCAAAAGTAATATCAGGATTAAGTCCGGACAGATAATGTTCGGTGATCATGACATTACTGTGTCTTAAAAGTTTCGCCAATAGATGTTGCTTTAAAAATTACGGACAAAGTAGATGCCAAACATTAAAAACGCAAACTATCAGAAAATGTGTAAATTATGTAACTTATTCCAAAAATTTTGTAACACTTTCAGAAGTTAATAGAATTATCATTGTATCTCAAAAATTCTTTCAATACTTAAAATATAAAAAATGAACACAACAGAATTAAAAGGAAACTGGAATGAGAAGAAAGGCAAGCTAAAACAGAAATTTGCAGTATTAACGGACAATGATTTGATGTTTGCAGAAGGCAAGAAGGAGGAGATGTTCGGAAAACTTCAAATCAAACTTGGCAAATCAAAAGAAGAATTGGACAAGATTATTGCAGCACTTTAATCTGCTTTGTTGACTTTTTGTAGAAGCATGATGTTAATGCCTCCCTGAAGGTTAAATTGAAGCGTGGGTCTTTATTCCGGTTATCTCGCAAACCAATTCAGATATAATCACATTATTTTAAAATACTAACAATAATAATTTAAGGAAACGCCATGGGAAATTTACTTTACATCATAGCAGTAATTTTAATTATTGCCTGGGCAATCGGATTTTTTGCCTATAGTGCAGGAAGTATTATACATGTCCTGCTTGTTATTGCAATTATCGCAATAGTTGTTAAACTTCTTCAAGGCAGGAGAGTACTTTAAATCGACTAATAATTAAATGTTGATTCACGGTTCCCTTTCGGGTTATCGACAAATTTTCTAACCCATATATCTCCTTTGCAGTCTTTCTGACGATAACTGACAAAGAGATCGTAATCGAAGTGCAAAAGCTGGTCTTCTAGACCAAGTCAAACTAAAAAAAAATCATTATGGCCGTAAAAAAAGTAATAGAAATTATGGCATCATCCCCAAAAAGCTGGGAGGATGCTACAGGTATTGCAGTTAAGACTGCAGGCAGGACTGTCAAAGGGATCAAATCAGTTTATGTTCATCACATGAGCGCTGTTGTAAAAGACAATAAGATTGCGGAATATCGTATCAATGCCAAGATCACTTTTGATGTCCTGAACGAATAACTAATTATTAAGTTAAAAAGCAATAATTGTTCCTGGACTAACTGCAGAGATCGAGGTTAAATCACTTTTTTTGAAAAATGTCAGAAAAATTTTTAGGTTAAGCTGTGACGAGCCCAACCAAAATAAAAAGAGATAAATATTATGTTCCCAATCGGTGATGATGATACCTCTCGTAGAACTATTCCATTGGTCACGTATGCCTTAGTCATTCTGAACGTCATTTTTTTTATTATTGAGCTGAGTGGCGGTGAATCTTTTATTGGAAAATGGGCTTTCGTTCCTAGCCGCTTCCTTGCCAATCCCTTAGGTAATTTTCTGACGCTCTTCACCTCAATGTTCATGCATGCCGGGTGGGTTCACCTGGGAGGTAACATGCTTTACTTATGGATCTTCGGAGATAATGTGGAAGACCGTTTCGGGCACATCAAGTTTACAATCTTCTATCTGCTGTGTGGACTTGCAGCAACTTTTGCACAGTTGGCGTTTAATATAGGATCAAATGTTCCGAATTTAGGAGCATCAGGAGCTATTGCAGGAGTGCTAGGGGCTTACATTTTGCTGTTCCCAAAGGGAAAAGTCAGAGTGTTGCAGAGTCAACAAGTGATTCAAGTGCCTGCCCTGATAGTCATTGGGATTTGGATCGTTCTGCAATTTTTTAGCGGCATAGGCTCAATAGCTAACGCAGGTCAGACGGGTGGTGTTGCTTACATAGCGCATATCGGCGGATTTCTGGCGGGGTTTGCGTTAACCTTTTTGTTTCGTGGAAATAGAGGAGCGCAGGCGGCAGGCTGAATCGAGTGGAAACTACACAGCCGATAGCCACAACCCCCAAAAGGCAAGAATTCTATTGATGCTTGCACTTTTAATTAACAAAGACCAAAACATAATACAGGAAATGTTTCCGAAATTTTGATAAATTTCAAGAACTGATGGAATGTGACCTGACAGCAGTATGCAGCGGACGGTTATTACACCTGCATGATTGATAGGATCATACAAATAGCCTGTATTTACAGTATTTCAGCTATTTGTCTACTTTATAATCCGGATTCATTTCAGGGGATCTCAATCCTGCCACAATTAATATTGCTAATCTCACAAAAGAGTATTGCGGGGCCATTGAGCTTCATGCTTTCGGAACGGACATTTTTTAAATCATTTATAAAAAAGAGCTTACTTTTTTCAATCTGTAACAATATGAAGATTCTATGGAAATATTTAAAGCCACAACAATGGCTTATTATTCTTTCTCTCACGCTGGCAGGTTTCAGCCAGTTGTTAAGTCTTGTTGATCCATTGATTTTTGGTAAGATAATAGATGAATATGCTACTCAACCCGGTAATCGTTCTGAAAATGAATTGGTAAAAGGTGTGTTATGGTGGCTTGGAATAGCTATAACCATAGCCTTATTGGCCCGAATAGCTAAATCTTTCCAGGAATATTATACACGGCTGTCGGTTCAAAAGTTTGGCATGCAAATATTCAATGACGGATTGACACAGACACTTCGTTTATCCTACCAGGAGTTTGAAGAACAACGCAGTGGAGAAACCTTATCGGTACTACAAAAAGTACGTACCGACACACAACAATTTTTAAATTCCTTCATTAACATTTTATTTTCATCAATAGTAGGTATTGGTTTTTTAATCTGGTATTCAGTTACAAAAAACTGGATGCTTATCCCGGTTTTTATTATTGGCATTATGGTGTTAGGTTCGCTTACAGGGTTACTTAGTAAAAAGATCAAAACCACTCAACGGTTTATTAATCGAGAAACCAATAAGATGTCAGGAGTTATTACTGAATCGTTAAGGAACATTGAACTGATAAAAAGCCTTGGACTTACATTCCCTGAAATAAAGCGATTGAAAGAACAGACCTTTAAAATATTTGAGCTGGAAATGGAAAAAGTCAGAAAGGTGCGCACACTGACTTTTCTACAAGGCACTATCCTTAGCATACTTAAGCAGTCTATCTTATTTATTCTTCTCTGGCTCATCTTCCGAAAAGTCTTAACCACCGGGGAGTTGATAGCGATGCAATTCATTTCAACTTCAATTTTCGGGCCCTTACAGGATCTTGGGAATATCATTCTCAGTTATCGGGAAGTAGAAGCGTCCATCAGTAGCTTTGATCAATTAATGTGCAAGAAAATAGAAAGAAGGCCGGAAAATTCAACAGAAATTGGTCTGTTGCAAAAAATAAGCTTTCAGGATGTAGTTTTTCGTCATAAAACGGCAGCAACTAATGCCATTGATGAAATCTCATTCCAGGTGCGAACAGGCGAGACTATAGCTTTTGTCGGACCTTCCGGCTCAGGTAAGTCCACCCTTGTGAAATTATTAGTTGGGTTGTACAAACCAGTTAATGGTGAGATCTATTTTAATGAACATTCTTCTTCAGTCATCAGGTATAACGAATTGCGAAGGCAAATCGGATTTGTGACACAAGATACTCAGCTGTTTGCTGGTACTATAAAAGAAAACTTGTTATTTGTAAAGTCTGATGCTATGGATGCTGAAATTTTAGATGCTTTGAACAAAGCTTCCTGTGAACAATTGTTAAGTAGTTCTTCTAAAGGAATTGATACAGTTTTAGGAGAAGGAGGCATGAAATTATCTGGTGGCGAAAAACAACGAATTTCTATTGCTAGGGCTTTATTGCGTCATCCACGGTTATTGATTTTTGATGAAGCGACTTCTTCTCTGGATTCTTTAACGGAGGAAGATATAACTAATACAATCAGAAATTTTTCTGAAAGCAAGGAACAGATTTCAATATTAATTGCGCACCGGTTATCTACTATTATGCATGCCGATAGGATCTACGTACTGGAAAGGGGGAAAATTATTGAAATTGGTTCACACGAAAAACTGCTGTTACAAAAAGGTTTATATTACGCCATGTGGCGCCAGCAGGTAGGTGAAAGAAGGGACATGATCCGGTAGTTGCTTCAGGCACCACATTTGCCGCAAGCAGTGCAACCGTGTATCATTTTGGTGGTTCAATCATGCTCGCGGAAGCTTCTTTCATTTTTAACAACTATTAAACTGGTTTGTACTGGGTTTCATGGTCATTCACTTACGATTTTCAGATTATATACTTTATGTGGAAAAATATCCCCCAAACCTGGCGTAAACCTGGCGCCAACTTTTAAGGTTGAGGTTAAGGTTAAGGCTGAGAATATCATTAAGAGGATTTTAACCTCAACCTATACACCTAAAACAGAATAAGATGCAGAAATTAAGAAAGGCAGTCGAAAGACTGCCTTAGTGTGGGCCCAGCTGGGCTCGATCTAGCTACCCCTGAGTTGTCCTGTCATTGACTACAAACCTCCAGTCACCTGATACGAAGTGTAAGTCCGTCCCTATCTGACCACTTCAAAAACCGGTCTGAATTCACCGAACATATATAATATAACAACTTGGCAAGATTAGTCCTCAATGTCAGAAATATACACAAAATTAAATTTGACTTTTTGTATCAAAAGGTTTAAATTTGATTTGAAACCATCATGTACAAGAAGAAGAAAGTACATAACCAGATGTCACTAAATCATCAAATCATATGAGAAACATTATTTTTATTCTTTTCATTTATTTATTGATTGGATGTAATGGACAGAAAAACAAATCCAACTCTGAAAGTTCATTTAAATGGACTTATCCTCTTACCAGAATAGTAGATAGCAGCAATACTTACTGGGGGGTGACCTATAAAGATCCCTACCGCTGGCTTGAAAACTTCAAAGACTCTGCGGTGGTAAAATGGTTTAAGAAACAAGCCATACTTACGGATTCTGTTATGAACAGAATTACAGGAAGAAATGAGCTCAGAGCTGAATGGAAAAAACTGGATAATCTGCAGCCTCCGTCTTATAATCTTCCTGACAGGGAAAATGGAAGAGTCTTTTATCAGAAAAGGATGCCTGGTGATAAGGTAAGTAAGGTTTTTTACCGTGAGGCAATAAACGGAGAAGAAAAACTGCTTTTTGACCCGTTGAATTATATAAAGGGAAAAACACTTTCAGTTCAGCAAATACTGCCAAGTTATGACGGGAAAAAGCTTATTATTAGTTATGCGGAAAACGGGGTAGAGGTTTCGACACTGAGAGTGATGAATGTTGATACCAGGACATTCCTGTCTGATTCAATTTATCCTATGGCAGGAGCAACAACCTGGACTTTCGATAACAAGTCGTTCCTGTATATATGGTTAAGAACAGCGGATAATGTTGATCCTTCTTCCCGGCTGAACCTGAAATGCAAATTACATTTCCTTGGCAAGAGTGTCAAAGATGATATTGATTTTTTCAGTAACGAAAGCTATCCCTCTTTGAAGATTGAACCAAAGGTATATCCGGTTGCTTTTCTTAATAGAGACTCAAGGGATTATGTTGTATCGGGCGAAAGTACCGTTCAGAATGAAATTAAATTTTATTATGCCCCGATATCCCAGTTTAGCTCAGGGAAGATTCAATGGAAGGTTTTATGCACTCCTTCAGATAAGCTGGTCAGAGGCATTGAATTCATCGGTGACAAGGTATTTGCCATAACTTATAATGGTGCGAAGAATTATAAACTAATCGAAACCAATATGAAGAACCCGGATTGGAAAAATGCAAAAACCGTTGCTGAAGAAAAATCCATGACACTTGAGTCCATTTCACACAGCCGGGATTTCCTGTTTCTTACTTATAGTGACGGGATAAACAAAACACTGTACAAATTCAATCTTAAAGATGATAAGATTGCAGAGATTACATTGCCGTTTAAAGGGAATGCATCAATTGCATGTATTGATCCGGAAACAAACGATTGTCTGGTTAATATAACATCATGGAACAAACCGGCTATGGAATATTTTTATGATGCAAGCACAGATAAGTTCTCTCAGAGTCCTTTTAATCGGCCTCCTGTTTATCCGGACGAGTATAAAAACCTGATTGTTGAAGAGACCCAGGTAAAAGGACATGACGGAGCAATGATACCACTTTCAATTATTTACAAAAGCGGATTAAAAAAGGACGGTTCTAATATCTGTTTTCTGACCGGCTATGGTGCTTATGGTATAAGTATTCTTCCGAGTTTCAGTTTGATGCGAAATTCTTTGGCAGCAAAAGGAGTAGTAGTAGGTATTGCTCATGTCCGAGGAGGAAGTGAAAAGGGAGAAGAATGGTACAGAGCAGGGTTGAAAACCACAAAACCCAATACATGGAAGGATTTTATTAGCTGTGCGGAATATCTTATTTCAAACGGCTACACATCTTCAAAAAGACTGGCAGGAACCGGAACAAGCGCTGGCGGGATATTAATCAGCAGGGCCATAACTGAAAGACCTGACCTTTTTGCTGCTGCAATATGCAATGTCGGCGACGCAAACGCTATGCGTGCCGAATTTTATTCAAATGGACCGGTAAATATTCCTGAGTATGGTACAGTTAATGATAGCATTGAATGTAAGGCACTTTATGAGATGGATGGAATGCAACATGTTAAAAATAATACAAAATATCCTGCTGTCATTTGTGTTGGAGGCTGGAATGACCCTCGAGTAGTGGCTTGGGAACCTGGCAAGTTTGCAGCAGCGTTACAGAATGCTTCTGTATCGGGGAAACCTGTATTTATGAAAGTGAATTATGATAATGGTCATTTCACTGAAGACAGGGATGTAACATTTGGCAATTTTGCCGATCAGTATGCATTTATTCTCTGGCAATGCGGACATCCCGATTTTCATCTAAAAAACTAATTGGAAAGAGAAGTTTGAAGTTTTGTGATATTCAGATATAATTTAATAGGGAATCGAAGGATCTAAATCTATCCGGTTCCTTTTTTATGGTGGGTTTCTTTTCTCATATAGTTTGATCCATTAAATATAAGGTCAACTATTTAGGCCTTCAACCTAGGTAAACAACATTTTTTGATGAGCGAATTACAGGCCAGAATACATTAATTTGAATGGTGTTAATTTCCACCGACCTTGGATATATCACCAGACTTCACCAGATTGATTCTGGTCAAAGCTGGGAGAGTTTATCGGGATTTAAAGAGGAAAGGTTGACTGAAAATGATCTATCACTGGCGACCCTAAAACATCGTAAAAATGGTAAATGTACTTATAACCTCTCCAGATATCTGCAAAGGTTAATAAATCCGTCCTTCTTTGACCATCTCAAAATCCGGTCTGACGGAATTTAACATACATTACTAAACAACAAGGATTTAACTCCGGGTTTTGGTGGTCAATTTATTTCGGCCAACTCGAATCTACTGTTATTTTATTAACAGAGTGAATTTCAGATATTTATATCATCAAATGTAGTATTATATAGAAAATAATTGCTTAGATTGGCAATTATATGAAATAGTTATTGATTACACGCATGAGACTACCAAACACCCATATTTTATGAAAAAACTTATTATCGTTTTTGCAGTCTTAATGACAACTTTCGGTAGTTGCAGGGAAAGTATAAAAAATTCCTCATCTTCGAAAGGAGACATGAAATTCCAACAACTTTCAGATGAGTTTCTGGCAGGCTATTTAGCCTGGCGACCTGAACTCTCAGTCTATTTGGGATTTCATGAGTTCGATGGAAAAATTTCAGATATTAGTAAGAAATCCATCGTTATGGAGCTTACCCGTCTCAAATTATTTGATCAAATGCTCAACGAATTTGACACTGCCTCACTTAGCACTGGAATGCACTATGATTTTAGTATTCTACAATGTGGGATCAAGAACGAACTATTCAATTTTGAAGAGATAGAGCCATTCACCAGGAATCCTATGACTTACGCTTCTGCCATGAATGTGAGTATCTACATAAAACGAAATTTTGCACCACTCGAAGACCGATTGAAATCTATCATTGCATTCGAGAAAAATGCATCTGTAATATTTGAAGCTGCAAAGTCAAATCTTTCCGATTCGCTCGCTAAACAGTATATTGAGACAGCTATTCTAATAGCTAACGGTTCTGCTGATTTTTTAGGAAATGATTTACTCATTGCATTAAAAGGAGTGAAGAACGATTCGCTTATGGATGAGTTCAAAAGTGCAAATAATAAAGCTATTTCTGAGGTGAAGGCTTATGTCAAATATCTAAAGGAAGAAAAGCTACCAAAAGCCAATAACAAGTATGCTCTAGGACGGGAAAAATACCGGAAAATGCTGCTTTATGGTGAAGACATATCAATGCCTTCGGAAAAGATACTGGAGATTGGACTGGCTGAGTTGCAAAAGGAAAAAGATGTGTTTAATGCTACTGCAAAGATCATTAACCCCCGAAAGAAACCCGTTGAAGTGTATCAGAATCTCCAAAAGGAACATCCAACTTCTGACAGTCTGTTACCGACGATAAAGAAAAATGTAGAAGCCATTCGACAATTTCTTATTGATAAGAAAATAGTTACAATTCCATCTGAAGCTAGTGTCAGGGTTGAAGAAACTCCCAAATATGATAGATCCAGAAGTACAGCATCAATGGATTCTCCGGGCGCTTTTGAGAAGAAAGCAACTGAAGCATATTATTACATTACTCCGGTTGATTCTATGTGGACCACGAAACAAAAAGAAGACTGGCTTTCTATGTTTGATTCTTACACAAGTGATTTAATAGCTATCCATGAAGTTTATCCAGGTCACTATATTCAATTTGCTCACCTCAATAAATCATCTGCCACTAAAATTGAAAAAATCTTTGGAAGTTATGCATTTATAGAAGGATGGGCGCATTACGCAGAGAAAATGATGATAGACGAAGGATATGGAACAACTGGTGATCCGATAAAAACTGCAAAATATCGTCTGGCTCAATCCGGTGAAGCATTGCTTCGCTTATGCCGCTTATGTGTATCAATTAAAATGCATTGCGAAGGTATGTCAGTGGATGATGCAACAAAGTTCTTTATGGATAACTGGTATCAGGGTGAAAAACCTTCACGGCAGGAAGCTATTCGTGGTACTTTCGATCCCGGATATCTTTATTACACTTTTGGTAAATTGGAGATGCTTAAGCTTCGGGCAGACTATAAAAAACAGGAAGGAGATAGTTTTACATTACAAAAATTCCATGACATGGTATTAGAGAATGGTATGCCCCCAATTCAAATTCTGCGGGGAAAGATGTTAAGGGATAAAAAGATATGGACCGAAATACTGTGATTTTTAAATTTTAAGGATATTTTACAATTTACAGTATCGGTAGAAACTGTCATGAGAAACTTCTCGGCCTGACGGTCCAAATGAAAATGCCTGCTAAAGAACCGGCGTTATGGTTGAGCTATGGTCAAGGTCAAAGGTTTTTCCAATAATAAAAGAATGGTGTTAGTTACCACCGACCTTCGTTTAAATTTAAACAGATTGTCATTAAATCCATTAAAAGCCTTGCAAAAAAAAACGCCCAAGGCTGTCTTGTAATTGATATGACCTAAATATAATCAGACTTCACCAGGTTGATTCTGGTTAGTTCTGGGAGAGTTTATTGGTGTTTTAAAGGAAAAGGGGTTGTCTGAAGATGATCTATCACTGGCGACCTTAAAACATCGTAAAAATGGTAATTGCACTTAGAACTTCTCCAGATATCTGCAAAGGTTATGATATCCGTTTTTCTTTGACCACTTCAAAATCCGGTCTGATAACAATTGACATACATAAGTAAACAACAAGTGTTTAACTCTTGCCTCTGGTGGTAAATTTGAACCGGTCAAAGGTGGTCGAGGGCACTGACTTTTCCAATAATAATTAAACTTATAACAGAAATAATTTTTGGGATAATTATCCACCAAATATATTATGGGGGATACGATAGTCTTTTTGAACTTTTCATATTTTTAAAATTTTAAACGTGAACCAAATCTCATAACTTTATGTTCTTGTAGTAACTAAAACATATTATTATGAAACGTCGTGATTTTATAAAGGCCACTGCAATCGTGGCACCCGCAGTAGGCATTTTCACTAATGATCTATCCTGGATATCAAGGGTCTCAGTTCCGGGAAAGATTGAAAAAAGGTCGCTTGGTAAGACCGGGGAAATGCTTTCAGTTATTGGATTCGGCGGGATTGTAGTAATGAATGCAACTGCTGAAGATGCATCTAAAGCCGTAAAAACGGCAATCGATGCAGGGGTCAGCTATTTCGATGTCGCCCCCTCCTATGGCGATGCGGAATTAAAACTCGGAGCTGCCCTGGAGCCTTACAGGAAGAATGTTTTCCTGTCGTGCAAGACGGAGAGCCTTACCAGGGAGGATTCAAGGAAAGAGCTTGAACAGTCTCTTAAAAATCTGAGAACCGATCATTTTGATCTTTACCAGCTGCATGCAATCACAAAGCTGGCAGATGTAAAAAAGATACTCGGCAAGGGTGGAGCCATTGAAACTTTTCTTGAAGCCAGGAAAGAGGGTAAAGTAAGGTTCCTCGGCTTTTCCGCTCATTCTGCAGAAGCAGCAATGGCACTTATGCAGGGTTTTGATTTTGATACGATAATGTTCCACATAAACTTCAAAACATGGTATAAGGGAAATTACGGACCCCAGGTTCTTGGCATGGCACAGGAAAAGAAGATGGGGATAATAGCCCTCAAATCTATGGCAAACGGGCCATGGCCGGAACATGCTGACCATAAAGGATATGAAAAATGCTGGTACGAACCTCTGAAAACGGAGGAGGATATAAAAATGGGACTCCGATTCACACTTTCCCACCCGGTAACAACTCTCATACCTCCAGGGGATGAGAAGCTCTTTATGACAGCGCTTAAGCTTGCCCCAGACCTCAAGCCACTTGAAAAAAACGAGATTGAAGCCATAAAGGCAAAAGCCCAGATGGGTGAGCCCCTCTTCAGGTTTCCCTCTGCACAACCGGTATGAACCCTGATTAGCGGACCCCGCTGTTTTAAAATGTTTGCTCTAAAACCATTAGCACTTATCTGATTTAAAATTCTATCCATTCAATATAGGTCAAAACTCATTTGACTTTGGCTTTTAATTATCGTAACTTAGCATATTATACTGCTTAGAGTAAACATATTTTCAAACTAAAAAAACTTAAAATGGCTGTAAAAATCTACTTAAGATCTTTAGTAAAAAATGGTGAAAAACACCTTGCCATGTTCGATACAAATCGTAATGGAGATATCGATAACCTTACAACAGTGGTTCCTCGAGGGGAAAATGTTATTTGGAAATTAGATTGTTGCAGTGGGATAAAGAGCATAACCAAAATATACTCCAAAAATAAGGAACGTAAGGTATTTAAAAGCGATCCGACAAAACTGCTGTTATGTCAGGGATTTAAGTTAAAAACATCAGAATCTGAAATTGAAACAGAAGCGTACACCATTGAATACATCCTTAGCGATGAGACAAAAGTGGTTATTGATCCTTACATAAGGATCGTACCACCGGACACCAAGAAATAACATAATGTATAATTGTTTTATTTCAGCCATTTGTATTGCCTTTTTTATGTTAATAAACTCATTAACCGTAGTTAAAGGGCAATCAACTGATAGTCTGTTGTATTTATTAAACAATAACATGGTTAAGGATGATGCCAAAAAATTTAAACTTCTTTGCGAGATAGCATCAAATTCAGTCGTTGCTGATACTATTTTAAAATATAGTGAATTGGCCATAAAACTCGCTGAAAAAATAAATAGGAATCCTGCAAAGCCTTTTGTTTTCAAAGGATTCAGCTACCTTAATTCCGGTGAACTTGCATCTGCAATCGAATGTTTTATTAAGGCAGCCAATTATTACAAAGCAGATCACAACAACAAAGGCATGGCAGCGGCATATACTTATATATCAGAAGCATATAACCAGCAGGAAAACTATGATAATGCAAAGTATTATCTAAAAAATGCTATTGAAATCTTCAGAAAAGAAAAAGATACCATAAGACTGGCTTCAGCCATGCTAAATTTAGGTTATACAAATTACTGCATGGGTCAATATGATTCTGCCTTAATTGTATACTCAAGGGAAAGTGAAATATACCAAAAGTTAGGTCACCTTACTGAATATGCCATTTGCCTGGGGAATTCGGGATTGGTTTTTTCCAGACAGTCGGAATTTCAAAAAGCAGAAGATTATCTTCTGCGTGCCATAGAAATACTTACTAAACAGGGTGAACAAGGCGATGAACGTGCCGTTACGCAGTATATGATCGAATATGCCGGCATTCTTCAGCATAAAGGAGAAATTAAAAAAGGAATAATCACTGCTAAGGTAAGTTTTGATAAGGCTACAAAGAATAACGTTCTGGAATTTGAACGCGATGCAGCCTATCGTCTTGCTAAGCTATATCAGGTTTCCGGAAAGTACGACAGTGCTTACCATTATCAATCGTTGTATATAAACGCAAATGACAGTCTAAAAAGCGCTAAGAATATTCAAAAAATGGCTGATCTGCGTACGGGATTTGAAGTGGCTAAAAAGCAGGCCGAGGTTGATGTATTAAGAAAGAACAAGTTAATACAGCTTATTGTGATCCTGGGTTTAGTTCTCATCCTATTGCTGGCCATAGGACTCATCCTTCTTTATTATTATAGTCTGAAGCGGTCACAAAGGCTTACAGCTGCCCTTGATGAGCGTCGTATATTATTGGAAAAGCAGAGCCAGGAACTGAAAGAACAGCGGGAAGAATTAATGCTGCAACAAGAAGAAATAATTAGTAGTATAAACTATGCAAAAAGAATACAATCAGCTATTCTGCCGCCTGAAGTGTACATTAATGAATTGCTGAATGAGAATTTCATACTTTATCTGCCAAAAGATATAATAAGTGGTGATTTCTATTGGATAAAACAGGTAAAGAATTATATCATATTAACTTCTGCGGATTGTACGGGCCATGGAGTACCTGCAGCATTTATGAGTATGCTGGGAATAAGTTGTTTGAATGAAATTGTGCAAAGCAGGGAGTTTACTCACGCAAATCAGATTTTGAATGAGTTGAGGAAGGAGATTAAACATTCACTCAGACAAACCGGTAAAAAAGAAGAAATGAGAGATGGAATGGACATAGCTTTATGTGTTATTGACAGAAAGAATAACATAATGCAATTTTCAGGTGCACATAATCCATTATATATAATAAGCAATAATAACGGGAATTCAGAAATTAAAGAGATAAAGGCTGATCCAATGCCAGTGGGTATACATTTCTTAGGAGATAAATCTTTTACAAATCATGAGGTTCAGCTTGAAATTGGTGATACTTTCTACATTTTTTCAGATGGTTTTATAGACCAGATAGGTGGAGAAAACAATCACAGATTCACTAGCGAAAGATTCAAAAAATTACTCGTAACCATATACGATCGACCATTGTATGAACAAAAAGAAATTCTGGAGAAGACTCTTAAAGACTGGATGGGTGGGCATCCTCAGACAGATGATATTTTGGTCATTGGGGCGCGGGTGTGATAATGAAAAACTGAATGAGAGTCTGGTAAAAAAAGGGTTACTAATTTTATTAGGGAAACAAATTATTCCGGTTAGTTATGATCAAGGCAAGTAGTATTTTTAATAATAACAGAATGGTGTTAACTACTACCAACCTCTTTACATTTATGAACCAACAATGGTAAAATCACTGAAAACCTGGCAAGAACCTGGCAACAAACAGGGCCGAGCGTTAGGAAATTGCCCGGTGAGCAATTTTAGCGAAGGAGCCAGGCTGACGCGCGGGCAACCAGGGCTAAATGAAAATGCCGGCTAAAGTACCGGCATCGTAGTTGTCCCGTCAGGTTTCGAACCTGAACTCTTCTGATCCAGAATTAGACGTGTTCGGAATGCGGTATTATTCTATCGTTGACCTCAAACCTCCTGTAATATTACATGGACTGTTGTTTTTATGAGTAAATTTGATAAACAAAACAAATCAATAATTATAAAATGCAAGAACTCCCATTAAACAAAGCATTTATGCTACTGGAACCTGGCCCGGTTGTCCTGGTTACCACAGCCAGCAAAGGGAAAAACAACATCATGACTATTTCGTGGCATATGGTTATTGATTTCACCCCTCAGTTTGCCTTAATGACTGGAGCATGGAATTACTCATTTGAATCTCTCACGAAAAACAGGGAATGTGTGATAGCTATACCAACAGTTGACATTGCCCAAACAGTCGTTGAAATTGGAGGATGCTCAGGCTCCGATACTGATAAATTCAAAAAGTTTGAACTCACACCACTTAAAGCAAAGTCAGTTGAGGCACCGCTGATAAAAGAATGTATTGCAAATATTGAATGCCGTGTTACAGATTATATTGAAAAACACAATATTTTCATTCTTGATGCATCGTATGCATGGATAGATTCTGACCTCAAGGAACGTCGCACTATACACGCTAATGGAGACGGGACATTTAAAGTTGATGGTCGAACCATAAATTATCGCAAGTTAATGCTTTCAAAACTTCCTCCGGGAGTGTAGTGGCTTACTTTTTTATTAAGATTTTCTATTGAATCTATAAGATTAAAATGCCAAATTTCATCCAAAACCTGGCGTAAACCTGGCGTAAAAAAAAAGACACTTTTTGTAAGTGTCTGATTTTTAAAGTGGGCCCAGTTGGGCTCGAACCAACGACCCCCTGATTATGAGTCAGGTGCTGCTAACCAGCTGAGCTATGGGCCCAATAAAATCGGACTGCAATATTAGCTATTTGAATGTAATTATGCAAGACCCTTATAAAAAGAAAATTTGTTATCCCTCTTTCTTGAGATATTCCATCAGAACATTTACCGCCTCATCCATGTCCTGACCGAATGTAAGTATCCCGGCCCTGTCGCCTGCCATTATAATAATCCTCTTTTCGTATACATCCGAGTCCTTAAAAAGCCGCAGGATATCTTTTGCAAGACCTATCGTTCCATAATCCATCGAAGGATTTGTTGTAGGGACCTTATAGATAAGCTCATTCCACAGTTCAATACTGTGAACATGAACAACTGCATTTGCCCCAGGGTCGGCTGAATAAATCGCAGCATGTGTTAAAGACTCCGATGAGGCTTTCAATGGTCCAACGCACTGAACGGCATTGTCCTCAATATTAAATGAGTTCACCTTTACATAATGACCGGGTTCGAGTTCCGGTATCTCTCCTGTAGCCGATCCCGTTATTACAAACTGATTGCCCCCTTTTATCCTCATGCTTATATTTCCGAAACCTACTCCGTTCTCATAAGCTCCTATCAGGTCCATATTATACAGAACCTCCCTCCAGTAATTAATTATTTCATACTGCTCGTCAGAGATGACAGGCCCCGACTGGTTCCAGTGACAATTGAATTTAACAACCCCTTCCATTTTAATTGAATTTATCTGAAAACATCTCTTTAATATCCTTTTCAGTAGCCCTGCAGATACCTTTCTCGGTTATTAGTCCGGTAATTAGACGTGCAGGTGTTATATCAAAACCAAAATTTGCTGCTACAGTATTCTCAGGACATATCCTCACCGATTGTATTCTTCCTTCTGCAAATCCGGTTATAGTCGTTACCTCCTCAGGGTCGCGTTCTTCAATAATTATCTCCTTCACTCCGTCGCTGATACTGAAATCAATTGAAGATGACGGGAGTGCGCAATAGAAGGGGATTTTATTATCGAAGGCGGCAAGTGCCTTCAGATAGGTTCCGATTTTATTGGCAACATCGCCCGATCGCGTGGTCCGGTCACTCCCAACTATAACAATATCAATTTGTTTTTGTTGCATCAGATGACCACCTGAATTATCGGCGATCAGTGTATAGGGAATCCCATTCTGACCGAGTTCGTATGCAGTAAGTTTTGCCCCCTGGTTTCGGGGTCGTGTTTCATCGACCCATACATGAACAGGAATTCCTTTCTCATGAGCCTGATAGATCGGAGCCGTGACAGTACCATAGTCTATACAGGCAAGCCATCCGGCATTACAGTGTGTAAGTATATTTACAGGAGCACCCTTTTTTTTCTTCGACAGTGATTCAATTAATTTTAATCCGTGCTTACCTATCTGACGGCAATTTTCCTTTTCCATTTCACAGATTTCGATTGCGGCATCGAGTGCTTTTTTTGCAAGTGCTGCAGGAGATTGTTCATTCTTCAGTTTTTCCATAACAAAGCTTACAGCCCATGAAAGATTTACAGCTGTAGGCCTGCAGGAAATCAGGTACCTGGCAGCATTTGAGAGATGTTCCCTTATGTTTGTATGAGAGTTAATTTCCAGGGTGGCCAGATAAATGCCAAAAGCACCTGCTGCACCAATCAGAGGGGCGCCCCTCACAGTCATATCTGCTATTGCATTATATACATCATCAACAGCGCAGAGGTCTTTTATTTCAAAAAAGAATGGCAGCTTCTGCTGATCAATGACCCGGACCACGGTGCGATCACTCTCATCAACCCAGATACTCTGATAATATTGGTCGCCTATCTTCATTTTTTAATGTTCTTCCCCTCTTCGAACAAATAAAGTACCAAAAATACGAAATATTGGAGTATAAAATAGCTATACATTATAATTAACAAGCTCTTCAAATTCAAATGTACTCACCCCCTTTAGTCCCCCTCTCTACTTCGTAAAGAGGGGGAAACCTCGTGATATATTGTGTATTACACCCCCTCTCTAAGAATTAGAGAGGGGGATGGGGGGTGAGTTCATCGCATCCAGAAGGGTGTTGGGAGCCAACCCTTTTCGAATTGTCGACCAATTTATTCGAAGGCATTGATATTTTTTATTTATTTATTATCTTTACCATAAAGTTGGGAAAATTCAAAATTGGTGCGTATATGGTTAATAAAGAGGAGTTTAGAAAAAAAGTTATTATTACAGCCGGACAGATTTTCAGCCACTACGGGTTCAAAAAGACCACTATGGATGAGATAGCAAAAGCTCTGAAAATAGGGAAAAGTTCTATTTATTACTATTTTGAGAGCAAGGAGGATATCTTTGAAGCGGTTGTGCTTTTTGAAGCTAATATACTTAGAAATGAGCTTACTACAGCAATAAAGTCGGTCGAATCGCCTATCGGGAAGATGAAAAATTATGTTTTTGTGCGGATGAAAGCGTTCGAAAAACTTTCAAATTATTATAATGCCATCTTTGATAAAAATCTCGATCATTTTGATTTTATAGAGACAATCCGTGAAAAATACGACAGGGAGGAGCTTGCGATCCTGCGTCTTATAATTTATCATGGGATAAGAAAAAAGGTATTTAATGTTGTTAACAGTGAATATACTGCAATGGCTATCCAGACAACACTAAAAGGACTTGAAGTCCCGCTCTTCTGGAAAAAGAAAGAGGTGAATATTGAGAACAGACTTAATGCAATACTTGACGTCCTGTTCTATGGTATTGTCAAAAACAGGTAGGGACGTTGCACGCAACGTCCTTACCGTTTAATAACGGCACGTTTTTTCTTCTTCAGGCTCCAGTATAACCCGGCTAATCCCAGTAAAATGAAAGGGATACTTAATAATTGTCCCATGTTGAGCTTCATTGTTGCTTCAAATGCAACCTGAGGTTCTTTCAGAAACTCTATAAAGAACCGGGCAGTGAATACCAGAATACACAATAAACTTATGAGCATTCCCTGGTAATGCTCTCCCTTCTTTGACCAATATAATCTGAAAAGCAGAAAGAAAATAGCCAGATATGCCAATCCTTCGTAAATCTGTGTCGGATGTTTTGGTGCAACCTCATGGTTTCTTAAGAAGACGAATCCCCATGGAACAGTTGTTTCAATTCCATAGATTTCGGAATTCATTAGGTTTCCCATCCTGATTAAAAATCCTGAGAGAGCAACCACTATTGCAATACGGTCGAGGACCCAGAAGTAATCTTTTTTCTCTTTTTTTGCGAAAAGCCATACAGCTGTAAGTATACCAATAGCAGCGCCATGACTCGCAAGACCTCCACGCCAGATCATTAAGATCTCAAGGGGATGACGGAAATAATATTCAGGTTGATAGAAAAGGCAGTGGCCCAGGCGGGCTCCGATAATAACTCCGGCTGCCATATAAATAGTCAGCCTGTCAAGAACAGCTTCTTCCAGATTCTCATTCCTGAACATCCTGTTCATAATGAAATATCCGAACAGAAAAGATGATGCGAATAACAACCCATACCATCTTACTGCGAAAGCGCCGATCCGAAATATTTCAGGATTTACATCCCAGGGAATCACAAGTAAATGCATAATTAACCGTTTTACGTCGATGCCAAAGGTAGAAAATATTATTATTGATCAGAATCAAAAAACCAGGGTTATATATAGTTTCTAAACCCTCTTTCTTATTTCCCCCAAGGGGGAAAGGCTTTGTTTGTGCTCTGAAGGTCGGGATGGGGGTTATTGAATGAAAAATGGTCCTCATGATTTTATTGAAAACCAATTGTCATTTAATCCAATATAGAAATGATTCTTTAAAAAATGATGTAAGTTTGTAAATCATAAATAACCGGTAAAATTTATGCTTAAAAGGATTATCCGTCTTTTTCTTATTTCAGGATTTATTGTTATAATATATTCCTGTGCTAAAATCAGTTCGCCATCGGGCGGACTAAGAGACAGGCTTCCCCCGGTTGTTGTTAAGAGTGTTCCTGCAAACGGGGCAAGAAATTTCAAAGGAAATAAACTCGAGATTTTATTCAACGAATATGTGGTTCTCGATAATATAAATGACAAATTCATGGTTTCTCCTCCGATGAAAAAGAAACCAAGAGTGTTGATCAGGGGTAAAGCGGTTGATGTTGAGTTTGATGAGAAACTGAAAGACAGTACCACGTATACTTTTTATTTCCAGGATGCTATAAAAGATCTTAATGAAGGGAACATTCTTCAGAACTTTCAGTTTGTGCTTTCAACCGGATCAGTTATCGATTCTCTTTCCGTTACAGGTAATATTTATAATGCATATAATCTTGAAGTCCCTGAGAAAACAATTGTCCTCATGTACAGGGAACTGGCTGATTCAGCTGTTAAAAAGCACCTGCCTGAGTATATAACCAGGCTAACCCAGGATGGTTATTTCAGAATTGATAATGTTCGTCCCGGGACCTATAGATTATTTGGGCTGCAAGATGCTGATAACAGCAAAAACTATAATCTTCCCGATGAAGAATTTGCTTTCATGGATTCCACCGTGGTAATTAATACGGCGAAAAATTATATTCCGCCACCTCCTGTTGTTAAAGATACGCTGATAGTAAAAAAGGGGATAGGCAAAAATGGCAAGCCAATAAAGGATTCCTCATCACCCGGAAAGGGAATCAGCAAAAACTCCACAGCGGTTAAAGACACATCAATAGTAAAAAAAGCTATTACCGAACCGGTCCACTTAATAGGAGAATACCGTCTTTTCCAGTTTCTTGCTCAAAAAAAAGCCCATTATCTGAGTACTACACACAGGGATACCAAATACCTGCTCTCATATATACTTTCATTGCCCCCTGATACTATGAAATTTGAGTTTTCTATTCTTGGAGCAGATCGCAAAGGATATATTACAGAGCGAAGCAAATACAATGACACACTTAAAGTATGGCTGGTAGACAGTTTGCTATATTCAAGGTCAATAGATAGTACAATTATCAGATATCCGTTTACAGACACTCTCGGCGTACTTCGTTATAAGCAGGATACTGTCGTGATGAGATTCATTGCACCTCGGGCTCCCAAAGTGGTAAAAACTAAACGGACTCCGTTCACCTTTGAATCCAATTTACTCTCAGGGTTTTTAAAACCAGGACAGACAATTGTGTTTAAATCTAAAACGCCGTTCAGAGAGCCTGATACGACAAGGATCAGACTATATGAAATAGGACAGACAACTAAAAAGAGTATACCATATGCTCTGTTAAAAGACAGTTCGAATTCCTGTAAATATTATCTGAAAACTAAACTGGAGGAGAAAAAGAAATACCTGTTCATAGCAGATTCAGCCTCATTTGGCAATATTTATAATAACAATTCCGATTCTCTTGGGATAAAATTTTCTATAAAAGACCCCGAATCGTACTGTAAATTAACAATGGAAATTAAGAACTATAATGGAGACAGAATAATTCAGTTACTTGACAAAACTGAAAAACTAATTTCAGAAACCAGGATGAAAAAGGACGGGAAAGTCATTTTTCCGCTTTTGGATATCGGCGTTTACCGTTTACGTGTAATATATGATCTGAATGGCGATGGAAAATGGACAGCAGGGGATTTTGAAAAACACAGGCAGCCGGAACCGGTTTCTTACTATCCTGACGAGATTGAATTGAAAACAGGTTGGGATCTGGAATTTGCGAATAGTAAAGCATGGGATATAGGGATAAAAAACTTTAAAGATCAAAAATTGCGCGAGAAGAAAAAAGTAAATAGTATAACCTACCAATAAATTGTAAAATTTATTTAAAAATGATAAAAGTTGTTGCAGGAGTTGATATCGGAGGAACAAATACAGTATATGGTTTAGTTGAAAGAACCGGGAATATTGTTGCCGAGGGCAATCTTAAAACCACTGATTATCCTGAGATCCATAATTTCGTCTCAGCACTGGCGGGTGCGATAACCAATCTGATGAAAGGCAAATCGGGTATAGAGCTAGCGGGTATCGGCATTGGGGCACCAAATGCAAATTATCATCGTGGGACAATCGAGCTTGCTCCGAATCTGGCCTGGAAAGGGATTGTGCCAATAGCCGAATATGTAAGGGAAAAAACAAAAGTGCCGGTTGTGATAACTAATGATGCGAAGGCCGCCGCGATGGGTGAAATGATTTTTGGTGGTGCAAAAAACATGAAGAATTTCATTATCCTTACCCTGGGTACCGGTCTGGGCAGCGGGATAGTCATAAACGGGGAAGTCCTCTATGGACATACCGGATTTGCCGGGGAACTGGGCCATACTACTATTGTGCCGGGTGGAAGAGATTGTGGATGCGGACGTCAGGGATGTTTTGAGACATATGGTTCGGCCTCGGGACTTGTCCGTACTGTTCTTAATTTGTTAAGTGAAATGAAGGAAGAAAGCGTCCTGAGAGAGATTCCTCCTTCCCATCTGAGTTCAAAGAAAATTGCTGAAGCAGCAGCCAAAAATGACCCGGTTGCTCTTGAAGCGATGGACTATACTGCTGAAATGATTGCCTTTGGGATTGCCAACGCCGTCGGATTTTCAAGTCCCGAGGCTGTATTTCTGTTTGGTGGTCTTGCAAAAGCCGGAGAGGTTTTGTTTGCTCCTGTAAGAGAGTATGTAAATCAGATGGTTATGCCAATATACAGAGGCACTGTACAAATTCTGGCTTCAGGAATTCCGGAAAGCAATGCAGCCGTTCTGGGAGCTGCTGCTCTGGCATGGAATGAGCTTAAGTAACAGCAATATTTTAGAAATAAACGATTTTTTATTGTAATTTTGGTTCTTTAAGTTCCGAAGTAAAACTCAATCTGACATGAAAATCGCAGAAGTACAAAAAGCAGAACTTAAATCTGATTATCCTTCGCTTGAAGAAATTTCATTGAAGCTGGATGAACAGAAAGGACGGCTCATGATCGATACAATTAACTGGAAAGGGTATTATTATAAACCCGATGTTGCCCTGTCATTAGCATACAGTGACCATGAAATATTTTTGAAATATTATATAACTGAAAATTTTTTCAAAGCCGAAAAAACAGATACGAACCAGATGGTTTGTGAGGATTCGTGCGTTGAATTCTTTGTTTCACCCGAGGATGACGGTATTTATTATAACATGGAATTCAATGCAATAGGCACATGCCTTCTTGGGACCGGAACGGGTCGGGCCGACAGCAAAAAGGTCAGCCCCGGGATCATTTCGAAAATTCGAAGACTCACAACAGCAGGAACGGAACCATTCAAAGAGAAAAAAGGTGAGTTTGTATGGACAATAACGATAGCCATCCCTTTTGAAGTTTTCTTTCATCACCAGATAAATGATCTGAAAGGCAAAATTTTCAGGGCAAACTTTTACAAATGTGGCGATAAGCTTACGGTTCCTCATTACGTTACATGGAACCCCATTGGTACGGAGGAGCCGGATTACCATCGGCCGGAACATTTTGGATTACTCAAATTCGTTTAATATTAAGAAGACCAACATGACTAAAGGAAACGTACTAATCGGACAGTCAGGCGGACCAACATCGGTGATCAACTCCAGCCTTGCCGGAGTAATCGAAACTGCTTTGTTATCATCCTTTATAAAGGATATTTATGGAATGCACTTCGGGATTGAAGGATTCATGCAGGAGTGGCTCTATGATCTCGGAAAGCAGCCCCGTAAAATAATTGAAGGTTTGCGGCATACACCTTCATCAGCATTAGGGTCGTCGCGCCACAAGGTTCAGGATAAAGATCTTCCGGTTATTCTGCATATGCTTAAGAAATATGATATAAGATATTTCTTTCTGATCGGTGGGAACGACACTATGGACACGATTTACAGGGTTGAGACCTATTGCAGGAATGAAAAATATGAACTGACAGGCATTGGAATTCCTAAAACAGTCGACAATGATCTTTTCGGGACGGATCATACTCCGGGCTTTGCTTCGGCAGCAAGATCAAATATTCTTAATGTGATGCAGGCCGGAGTACTCGCTCGCGATATGCAGAAAGTAGACACATTCGTCATTTATCAGACGATTGGCAGGGATGCAGGCTGGCTGGCGGCAGCAACGGCAATGGCCAGGAGATCTGAAGATGAAGCCCCGCATCTTATCTATACTCCCGAATTTGATTTCGACCGCGATAAGTTCCTGAAAGAAACAGATGTCTGCATAAAAAAGTATGGGTGGGTTTCAATCGTCTGTGGTGAAGGACTTAAGTATTCCGATGGAACACCGGTTAGTTCCGCAACAGCCAAGGATAAGTTTAATAATACTGAATTTGGCGCTATGGGAGGATCAAGTGTTGCTCTCAGCCTTCACCGGATAATAACCAGTGAGTTCGGGTACAGAGGCGAATTTCAAATCACGGAATCATTAATAATGAGCGACTTTGTGAGAGCCTCAAAGGTCGACCTCGATGAGGCGTATCGTTGCGGAGTCGAAGCGGTAAAGCTTGCAGAAAAAGGGAATTCGGGAGTTATGGTCAGTATTAAGAGAATCTCAGATAACCCATATACCATCGAATTTGGATCTGTTCCATTACATGAAGTCGCAGTTTCCGCAAAACCCATGTCGAAGGATTATTTTAATAAGGAAGGGAACCATGTTTCCCGGAAATTCATTGATTACATGAAACCCCTTGCAGGTGAACTGCCCGAATTTGTTAAGCTCGAAAAAATATTTGCGAAAAGAAAATAGAAAAAGCCATGACAAAAGAATTTAATAAAGTTGCATTATCAATTCATGCGCATCCCGACGATGCTGAAGCATGGAACGCCGGAGTGTTGAAACTCTTGAAAGACAAAGGCTATAAGATTGTTATAGCCACCCTTACGGCCGGAGACCTTGGCGGCTGCAATATGACAATGGAAGAAACAGCAAAGCTCAGAATTGAAGAGGCAAAAAAAGCAGCTGCAGTTCTCGATGCCGAATACTACATGCTTGGAGGGACCGACGGGTTTCTTTTTGATACAAAGGAACTGCGGTTGAAAGCGATATCTCTGATGAGAAAAGTCAGGGCAGGAATCATCTTCACACATCTTCCCTCGGATTATCACTCAGACCATCGTACAACAGCTAATATCGTTGAAACCGCCGCAATGGTCTCTTCGCTTGATACTGTCCCGGTGAAAGAAAAATCTCTCGATATAACTCCATTGCTGTATCATACTTCGCCTTTGACGTTATCAGACCCGCTTGGATCGCAGATACCCGCTCCGCATTTTTTTGTCGACATTAAAACTGCCATTGAAACAAAGAAGAAAATGCTTGGCTATCATATCTCCCAGATAGAGTTAATGCAACACATGCATAAAATGAATGATTTCTTCGGTTATGTACTCGAAGGAAACCGGAACTATGGCAAAATGGTTGGTATTGAATATGCTGAGGTTTACTGGCAGCATCTTGGCGGCGGTTTTCAAAAAGAGAACCAGGTTCAGAATGATCTTTCAGAATTTCTAATAAATAAAATGTAATAATTATGAATCTATCAGAGGAAAAGTACCATAAGTATGCTCTTGTAAGGGAAATGATGGAAACACCGGGAATCATAAAATCCTTCAAGCCTGAAGCTGCTGCCGTATTTGCAGAAGCTGTAAGGAAACACAAAGGTTTATTTCTTACAGGAGAGGGCAGCAGCAGGATCTTTCCTGCCAAAAGGGCGATTTGTGCATCTCATAAAAGAGGACTTGCTCTTCCGGTTGTAACAGAAGGATGCACACAGGCAGAAGAGTATAATCTTAAAGACTATACCGTTTTTGCCGCATCAAATTCGGGACAGACGAAAGAGGTTATACGGCTTACAACACGACTTAAAAAGCAGAAACATCCTGCTGTTTTCGGGTTAACCGCTAATCCAAAAACCAAGCTAGAAGAGATTGCTATGGCCACGCATGTTCTTATATGTGGAAAGGAAGAGGCTGTGGCAGCGACCAAATCGGTCGTTGAACAGGGTCTTTTTTATGATTCACTTTTAAGGATTGTAAATGGTGAAAAAATGGAAGGGTTGAAAGAGCTGGCAGTTAAAACTGAAGAAGCTCTGACATTAAGTATTGACCTTGCCATAACCAAGATAATAAGTAAAGCCAGCATGATATATTTTGCAGGAAGAAATAACGGAGTTGCTGAAGAACTTGCTTTGAAGACCAATGAAATTACCAGGAAAAAATCTGCATTTCTTGAAGGAACATTTGCAGTGCATGGTATTGAAGAGGTGATGGATAAAAGCGAAGTTCTGATCTGGATTGAGCCATTTGACACCGAACTCGAAAAATTTAATGAGTGCCTGGTGAAAGGAGTGGGAATGAATATCATAGCCGTATCGACTAAAAAAACCATGTTTCCAACGATCGTCATTCCTGATGGGGGTCAATATGCTGAATATGTTCAGCTTGCAGCAGGATGGAATATTCTTGTAGAAACAGGAATCTCTCTCGGAATAAATCTTGATAAGCCTGCCAGGGCAAGGAAAGTAGGGAATGAGTACATACCGGAATAGCCTTTTTTACCTCTTCCCCCTTCTCCCAAGAGAGAGGGGATGGGGGTGAGTATGCAAGAGACAAAGGAAATTCGCAATTGAGAAGATGTGTTTAAAGATTAGTCTTGTTGGAGAGCATGCTCCGCAAAGCGAGGGGTTGGGGAGAGGCAAAAAAGGCATTTGGATGAATTAGATTTGCTGTAAACTAAAATTCCAAATATATTTTAGATAAGCGGAATCCGCATTTTAAATTTGTAAATATTATATTTACATGTATAAAGTAATCATATAGAGGTTATGGCAAAAAAAGAGGTTGCAGTTGGAATAGATATCGGAGGCACAAATACTGTTTTTGGTTTTGTAGACAGAGATGGAAATATTCTGGGGGAAGACCGGTTAAAAACAACCCATTATGATGAAATTGAAGTATTTGTAGCAGCTTTATATGAAAAGATTCAGGTTACTGCCCACAAGATAGGGAATGGCATAGAATTAATAGGATTCGGGATAGGTGCTCCAATGGGAAACATCAACAAGGGAACTATAGAGCATGCCGCAGGCCTTCCCTGGAAAGGAATCGTACCTCTCGCAGAGATTTTTAACAGACACACAAATCTTCCGGTTGTCGTAACAAACGATGCAAATGCCGCCGCAGTAGGTGAGATGGTATACGGAGGCGCCAAAGGGATGAAGAATTTTGTCGTAATAACGCTAGGTACCGGTTTGGGCAGCGGATTCGTTATTGACGGGAAACTGGTATATGGACATGACGGTTTTGCCGGTGAGATAGGACACACTGCAATTCGTCCGGGTCCGTCAAACCGCGATTGCGGATGCGGAAGAAAAGGTTGTCTCGAGACATATGTATCTGCTACCGGGCTTAAAAGATCTCTTCTGAAGATAATGGCCGACAGCAATGAACCCAGCGAACTCAGGAAGTTAAGCTTTGATGAACTTGATGCCGAAATTATACATGATGCCGCAAAACGCGGCGATTATTTAGCAAAGAGGGCATTTACCCATACAGGAAGAATGCTTGGATTCAAGCTTGCCGATGTGGTGGCACATACAAATCCTGAAGCCATCTTTCTTTTTGGCGGACTGGCCCTTGCCAAGGATCTGATCTTTGAGCCTGCTAAAGAATATATGGAAGAAAACCTTCTGAGCATTTATAAAGGAAAGGTAAAACTTCTGCCTTCCCTCTTAAGCACTCATAATGCCGCTGTACTTGGTGCAAGTTCGCTTGTTTGGACAGATAAAAAATTGTGATTAATAATTTAATAGCTGTGGATATGGCCAATTTTCCTGCAGTCCTCAATCATATTCTTGGTGTTGTTTTTATTATTATTGTGTTTGCCCTGGCATACGCGTATCTTAAACCTCATGAACTGCATAAACGGAGATTGGTCTCAACACTTCTTCTAAAAATAAGTTACCTGGTTTATTTACTGGTTCTTCTAATTATTATTTATCTGTCAGCTCTTGTAAAAGGAGGACTCGAAACGGTGTTTTTCGGTATTGAGTTTTTTGCATTTCTTATTGTTCTTTTTGTACCGACCATAGGTATATTTGCCAGAAAACTTGGTCAGTTCAGCAAAAAAAGAGAAGGATATAATTACTTCTTTACAGTTGTAAATATCCTTTCAATTGTTGCTATTCTTGTAATGTATTTTATTTAAAAACCCATATCTATGATTCCGGAACGTTTAATTGGGTACATTGAACAGAGTATCAGACAAAACTGGGAGATTGAGGCATTATCGAACTACAAGGAAAAGGGTTATTCTTATAAGGAGATAGCTGAGAAGATACTGAAACTTCATATCCTGTTTAAAGGATCAGGAATCAAAGAGGGTGATAAGATTGCCCTGATAGGACGTAACTCTGCCAACTGGTGTGTGATTTATTTGGCCTCAGTAACATTTGGTGCGGTTGTAGTTCCCATTTTGCCTGATTTCAAACCTGATGATCTGACTAATATTGTTAATCATTCTGATTCAAAGCTTCTTTTCGTTGATGATAAGATCTTTGATTTTCTGGATATGACCAAGATGCCAGAGATAGCCGGAGTTTTTTCTATCGATGATTTCAGAATTATTATATCAATTAGCAAAGCAGTTGAAGAATCCTTTGCTTTACTCGACGGGAAATATTCAAAAGCATTTCCTGAATTAAGCAAGGCGGATATAAAATTCTCGGGTACAACCAATGATCATCTTGCAGTAATCAGTTATACTTCAGGTACCACCGGCTTTTCAAAAGGTGTAATGATAACTCATAACAGTCTTGCAGCAAACATAAGATATGCACAGCATAATATGCCACTTGAATCGGGCGATCCGGTTGTCTCGTTTCTCCCACTTGCCCACACTTTCGGATGTGCCTTTGAGTTTCTGTTTCCATTTACAATAGGATGCCATATAACGATTCTTACGAAGACGCCTTCCCCTCAGATACTGATACAGGCATTTAAGGAAATAAAACCGAGACTGATATTATCCGTACCTCTTGTAGTTGAAAAGATCTATAAGAAGCAGCTTCTCTCACTCATAAGCAAGCCCCACATGAAGATACTTCTTGCCATCCCGGGAATTAACAGGATCCTGTTCGGCAAAATCAGAGGAAAGCTTACTGAAACATTTGGAGGCCGTTTTAAGGAGGTTGTTGTTGGCGGCGCTGCCTTCAATGCCGATGCAGAAAAATTCTTTAAAAAGATCGGATTCAGGTTTTCTGTTGGTTATGGCATGACTGAATGCGGACCACTTATCAGCTACGCTTCGTGGGACACTACCAAACTGGGAGCATCCGGCAGGGCGGTTGATACACTTGAAGTTACAATAGATTCAGATGATCCTGAGACAGTTGTTGGAGAGATTATTCTCAGGGGTGATAATGTTATGACCGGTTATTACAAGAATGAAAAGGCCACACACGAGATGATTGATGACGAAGGGTGGATGCATACCGGCGATCTTGGTATAATTGATAAGGATGGCAATATCTTCATCAAAGGAAGAAGCAAAAGCATGATACTTGGCCCATCAGGCCAAAATATTTATCCCGAGGAAATCGAGGCTGTTATTAACAACAAGGACTATGTAGTCGAATCAGTAGTTATTTCAGTGGAAAATAAGTTGATTGCCCTTATATTTCCTGATTATGAAATGATGAAGAGGGACAATATATCTGAAGAGCAGCTCGTTGGTATTCTTGATAAGACCAGGAAAGAAGTTAATGAGAGGTTACCCGAGTTCATGGCAGTAAGTAAATTCAGAATACATCCTGAAGAATTTGCCAAAACGCCAAAAAGGAGCATTAAGAGGTTTTTGTATACTAAGGAATGACTCCACTACCCTAAATGTACTCACCCCCCGGCCCCCTCTCTGCGTTGCAAAGAGGGGGTGAAAGGAACTAATTTTGAGATTATTTCCCCCTCTTTACGAAGTAGAGAGGGGGATAAAAGGGGGTGAGTACATGAATCAGGAAAGAAGGTCAAAAAAGAGTTGGGATTTTTGGGAAAAAGACTAAAACTGTTTTTATGGATCTATACGTAGTAATCGTAGCGGGTGGAAGTGGTAAACGAATGGGTGCGGAAATTCCGAAGCAGTTTCTGGAACTTGCCGGGCGACCGGTCCTTATGCATACAATTGAAAGATTCAAATCTTTTGATCAGGCAATAGAGATCATTACTGTCCTGCCTGAGAATCAGCTTCGTTTTTGGATCGATCTTCAGAAAAAGCATTCATTTTCAATACTTCACACTCTTGTCAAAGGAGGATCTAACCGGTTCTATTCTGTAAGGAACGGACTTAAGTTTGTTAATACTCCGGGTTTAGTGGCTATCCACGACGGTGTCAGGCCCTTTGTCAGTATAGATACAATCAGAAGATGTTTCGATACTGCTGAAAAACTGGGTAATGCAATACCAACCATTTCTCCTACCGAATCTCTCAGGATAATGACCGGACAGGGCAGCCTTCCTGTTAACAGGCTGAATGTAAAACAGATTCAGACTCCGCAGGTATTTAATGCGGAACTTATTAAAAAGGCTTATCTACAGGAGTATAATCAGGAATTTACTGATGATGCGACCGTTCTTGAGAAGACAGGAGAAAAAATCAACCTGATTGAGGGTAATCGTGAAAACATAAAAATCACTAATCCTGAGGATCTGATTATTTCTACAGCACTTTTGCCAATAATTTCCTGACAATTAACGGCACAACGGCTCAACGTCTAAAATGTATAGTAGATTCTTATTCTCTGTTGCTTTAACCATATTCCCATTTCTTTTGCCGTTGTACCTTCGCACCTTTGCGCTGTTGAGCCATATTTCATATCTTGCAGGATATTTTAAACCCGGTTATGTTTGAAAGAAAAATATTTGATTACCAGGGACTTGAGGTAAGAGTCTCGGATCATGCCAATGAGGGGATACTAGAGATACTGAATCATGCTGTACAGGGATCTGAAGGGGGATTAAGATTTTCATTGCAGAATATTGCACCTCGTATAGCAGCATACAAGGATCATATAAGGTTTGTATCTCTATACAAGAAAAACCAGATCACCGGTACGGTCGGTTCTTGTTATCGGATTTCAGGTGAAGGGAATCTGCGTTATCCGAGTTCATACCTCCGTTACCTCGCTTTTCAGGCAACATATCAATCTGATTTTGTCTGGCGCAAACGCCGGAAAGCTATCATAAATCCTGAAAAGGATGACAGTTTCAAACAAAAAACACTCGAGATATTCAGTAAACCTCATTTATTGGATCTTAAAGATGTTTTTGAGGGTGATAAGCATATTATGTATGCTTTTTTGGAAAGCAAGAATGAAAGATCAAAAAATCTTGTAAACCAGGCAGGATATGAGTATATAAGATCATTCCTTACCCTGGCATTCAGCAGGTTTACGCCCAAACCCGATAAACGGGTTACAAGGTTGAAGAATGAAGAGAAAGCTGAAATGGAATTACTACTCAGGGAATATTATAAGGATTACTCATTTTTCAGCACTGATTATTCTTTTTACGGCGACAGATATTACATTTTAAGGGAGAGGAACGAGATTATTGCCGGTGTGAGTGCAATACCTTCTGTTTATAAGGTTTATGATGTTCCCGGAATCTGGGGGTGGGTAATGATGAGAGTTCTGCCTAAAACACCATATTTCAGGCGGTTGTTTCGTCCGGGAGAATTCAGGTACCTGGTTTTCGATGCAATTTATTGCAGGAAAGGAAGGGAAGATCTTTTAGGAAAACTTTTTGAATCGGCCTGCGCTGCTGAAGGATTTCATACCGGACTGACATGGCTTGACGACCATAGTCAGCTTTACGATAAAATGAGAACTGTTGTAAAAATGGGAGCATTAAACAGGATGCTGAATGCGAAACCCGGATTGGTTTATTCCAGGTTTATCAACCTGACTGAAAACGAGAAGGAGTATTTTTATAATGCTCCTGCTTATATTTCAGGATTTGATTTTTCATAAAATTATTTATTCATTTCTTTTGTTCGTCCAAAAGAAATGAACCAAAGAAAAGGGCGCCGGAAATGACAAATTTTGGCCAGACGTACGCCCGCTACACTGGCCTTAATGGCGCTACCGTCTGGCCAAAATTTCGCACCATTTCCGGTTTGCCCTCGCGTCACCATTTATAAAATTAATCAACATCATGATTGTTGTTGGATTTCTAATGGCCTCAGAGAATTTTGGGAAACAGGAGCCCCAAAATTATCTGTAGCCTTGATTTTTGCTCACAATATATCAATTTTAAAGGTGTTCGCGAGCTCGCCCCTTCGGGGCATCGGTTCTTTGGTTACTTTCTTTTTATTAAGAAAAAGAAAGTGATATTAAGTCAGGCGAGCAAAAGAACCGAACGAAGAGCTCGCCGAAGGCAAATGAACAATAAATTTTACGACCTTTGAGGTTAACAAGATTTAATTTTCAAAAATATCTTATGAAGAAAAACATTCTCCTTTTGTTCCTTCTAACCTTTCTTACAGTAAGGACACTGACAATATCAGGGCAGGAAACAGGAATAGATAAAAAAATGCAGTGGTTTAAGGATGCCAGACTTGGTATTTTCATTCACTGGGGAATATATGCACTCAACGGAATTGACGAATCGTGGTCAGATAGAGGAAATAGGGAAAAATTTTAACCCTGATCTCTACTGGTTTGATGGCGACTGGGAGCAAAGTGCTGAAAAATGGAAAGCAGAAGAGATACGAAAAATGATACTCGACAGAAATCCTTCAGCTATTATCAACTCACGTCTGCAGGGTTATGGTGATTATGCAACACCCGAGCAGGGACTACCGGTTATAAGACCACGGGATAAGTACTGGGAGCTCTGTATGACAATTAATGATTCATGGGGTTACCAGCCGAATGACAGGGAGTTCAAATCTCCGGCTAAGATTATTAAGATATTTGCGGAATGTTTGTCAAAAGGAGGGAACCTGCTTCTCGATATCGGACCAAAAGCCGATGGTTCAATACCCAAGGAAGAGGTTACTGTTCTGAAAGAACTTGGTAAATGGACAAAGAAACATTCAGAGGCAATATACGCTACAGAAGGAGGTCTCCCGGCAGGTTTTTTCTATGGTCCTACAACATTATCGAAAGACAGTACCATACTCTACCTGTTAGATCAACAGGATATATGTTGTCGGGAATGGAACCAAACTTACCTGAAAGGAGTATCTGAAACCTTACTGGAGAAATAATTCAGGACTGACATTTATAGATGTCCCTGAGAAAGTTCAGGATGAATATTTGACTGTTATTGCTGTTATCCTTGATGGTAAATTAAAAATACAATATGAATAGTGAAATAATTTCTCTGTGTTCCTTTGCGCTCCTCAGTATAAGTTCTTAATTTTCTATTACACAGAGAACCACGGAGAAGACACAAAGTGCCATAGAGGTTAAATACAGTACTTATATGAAAAAACTATTATTTATTCTGGTTGCGTTATTTGTAATTTCAAAACCGGCAGCATTCTGTCAGGAAGACAACAGGTATGTCCCTGAAACCGATCCGTTGGTATTACAGAAGCTTGAAAAATGGCAGGATCTGAAATTTGGGCTTCTTATGCATTGGGGTACCTACAGCCAGTGGGGAATCGTGGAATCATGGTCGATTTGTGCCGAGGATGAAGAATGGTGCCGTAGAAACAATACCAATTACACGGAATATAAGAAAGATTATGAAAATCTGCAGACAACCTTTAATCCGGTAAGGTTTGACCCTGAAAAATGGGCAAAAGCAGCAAAAAATGCGGGGATGAAGTATGTTATCTTCACAACCAAACATCACGACGGATTCAGCATGTTTGATACAAAGCTCACTGACTACAGGATTACAAGCCCTAAGACGCCGTTTCATACAAATCCAAAAGCCAACATTACCAAAGAGATCTTTAATGCTTTCAGAACAGAAGGTTTCTGGACAGGAGCCTATTTCTCGAAACCCGACTGGCATAATGAGAATTACTGGTGGACCAACTTTGCAACTCCCGACAGGAATGTAAATTATGATGTTATTAAATATCCCGAACGCTGGGAAAATTTCGTACAGTTTACACAGGGACAGATTATGGAACTGCTTGGAGGAGATTATGGGAAGGTTGATATCCTCTGGCTCGACGGAGGGTGGGTGCAGAAGATGACTAAGGAAGAGATATTCAGTGAAATAACAGCTCCGGGTTATAAATTTATCCATGTTCAGAATCAGGATATCAGAATGGATGAACTTGTTGCTAAGGCAAGGCAAAAGCAACCCGGTCTTATAGTGGTCGACAGAGCAGTGCAAGGGAAAAACCAGAATTATCTGACACCTGAAAACCGAGTCCCGGAGAAGGCTCTCCCATATCCATGGGAATCATGCATAATTGCGGGAGGAGGCTGGTCGTGGGTGCCAGATGCCAAATACATGAGTGCCAAAAGCGCTATACAGCTTCTTGTAGATATTGTTGCCAAAGGAGGAAACCTTTTGTTAAATATAGCCCCCGGACCAGAAGGACAATGGCATGAAGATGCTTACAGGCTTCTTAAGGATATTGGTGAGTGGATGAAGGTAAACAGCGAGGCTATTTATGAGACCAGGGCTCTTGCACCTTATAAAGAAGGGAAGGTATGCATATCGAAGAAGGGAGATAATATTGTATATATTTACTATATGGCAGAAGAGGGTGAAAAAATGCCTGATAAAATTGAGATGTCGACATACTCATTACCTGCAAATGCGAAAATTAAAATGTTAGGAACAGACACTTATCTAAAAAGGGGAAAAAAAGAAAACGGATTTGCTATCATCATTCCCGATAAAATCAGAAAAACTCCGCCCTCAAAGTATGCTTGGGTGTTGAAGGCTACCTATTAACCATTGAACTTTTTTTATGAGAAAATTTAAAATTCATTATTTTCAGCATGTTCCTTTTGAAGGATTAGGCAGTATAGAGGAATGGATCACACTTTCAGGACATTCACTCACCTCAACAAGGTTTTTTGAAAGTACCGTATTGCCTGAAATCTCTGACATTGACTGGCTTATTGTTATGGGTGGTCCGATGAGTGTTAATAATGAAAAGCAATATCCATGGCTGGCAGCTGAAAAGAAATTTATCCGACAAGCCATAGATGAAGGCAAAACAGTATTAGGTATATGTCTGGGTTCACAATTAGTCTCTGCGGCCCTTGGTGCAAAAGTATATCAGAATAAAGAAAAGGAAATTGGCTGGTTTGATATTGAATTAACCTGTTTTGCAAAATCTGATAAATTGTTTTTTGATATTGAAAACAGGATAAAAGTTTTTCACTGGCATGGTGATACCTTTGACTTACCGGAAAAAGCTGTTCATTTAGCTTTTTCTAAAGGATGTAAGAATCAGGCCTATAGTTATAAAGACAAAGTGCTGGCTCTGCAATTTCACCTCGAACCGACCATCAGTTCATTACAGGAGATGATTGACTTTGGAAGAGACGAATTAAAAACCGGCAAATATGTACAAACAGAACAGGAGTTGAAAAAGTATGACCTGTTAATTGAATCGAGCCGGGAAATACTTTTTACAATTTTAAACAGACTGGCTCAACAGTAAGCCATTTAAGCTACTTTAGAAAGATTTGATAATCGAACTTAACAATCTGCAGTCACGAAGCAAACAGATTGAATAAAATTCTTATTTTTGCCGCATAGAAGGGTTGTTAGCTCAGTTGGTTTAGAGCATTACCTTGACAGGGTAGGGGTCACTGGTTCGACTCCAGTACAACCCACAGAAAAAGCACAGGGCTCAGAGCACAGAGCCCTTTTTCTTTATCCTTTTTCCACTGGAACCACATGAATGCCAGATATATTGCTTGCAGCAGACTCACACTTATGAATAGCGAGGGTTACGATTTATGTTGCATACCTTAAGCCTATGGTTCCTGCAATGCAACATAAAGAGAGCATACCCGAACACCTATTACCTTGCTTTGAATTCGACCAGCAACTGTTCACGCTGCAGGATGGTGATCAGATTTAAAGGACCCGGGTGATACTATTTTACAGGTTCATTGCAAAAATTACCGAGTTTTATCAGGTCTTCACGAACCTTCAGATTTATCTTCTGCTTATCAATATAATCACTTATCCGGATCTTCTTTTCAGAGAACATTTTAAGAAGTTGCTTTTCAGTATTGAATCTTTGCATTGTACCGTTCCTTCTAACCCAGTTAACCGAAACTTTAGATATGGTTACATTTTTAGGGAGTTCGACGGTCGCTACTGAACTCCACGTTTCAAATCTTGTTAATTCCGTATGGTCAATTGAGTGAGATTTCGCCCCGTAACCTATGTCTTCACCAACAGAAACATAATTGCTTTTATTCTCAAGAAAAAAAGTAGCTTCTCCTATTGCAAGAATTTCATAAAATGCATTATCGACCGGAACAAATTTCCTGTTTTGAAGATAAATGGTATCAATAAGAGCAGGATTTTGGGATCTCCAGTAAACTCCATCCTTCTCTGATATCATCGCTTCTTCAACCATATTGTAGTTAAGCCGGGCCTCCGATTTACTAGCGTCTTTCATTATAATGACACCATCGGCAAAAACGGGAAAGAGAAACTGGGGGAGAGGTCTGTCAGAATTGCCCTGGGCATTCACATTTAAAACAGTACCAATCAGCAAAAAAAATACAAAGGCTCCTGGAGAAAAATATAACAGTTTCATTTTATATGATTTTTAATTTCTAATATAAATCATCTTAAAATCTCTCCCCCTGTATCTTTTATTCGCAAAGAACTAAAACTCGAGTATCTTTATATTCCTGAACCATACGGGATATCCATGATCCTGAAGACCGATAAACCCCTCTTTTGAAATTCCTTCGGTAAAGCCCGGGAATGATTTGAACTTGCTGTTTGCAACCATAGTGTCCCATGCCGGTGTCCATAATTCATATTCACAAACTTTAACTCCGTTCTGAACATGAGTAACTTTTCCGTTATTTACAGAAATAACCATTGTATTCCACTCACCTGCAGGATGGACGGTTTTAGGATCAGCAGCGATCATATCGTAAAGCGACCCTGCCAGATGACTTGCTAACTTGTTGTCGGTGGCATCAACATTGTCGAGGATCTGAACTTCGGGTGCAGCATAGTAAATTGGCTGACCCGGAACTTCCCGTACATCATAGAAGATCCCCGAGTTTGCCATTTTGCTTGCTTTCCAGTCTACTGATAGCTCGAAGTTTTTGAATTTTTTCTGATCGTATACAATATCCCCGTCAGAACCTTCACCGGGTTTCTTACCTTCAGCGGTAAAGACCTTCATGGTTCCTTTCTCAATAACCCAGTTTTTAGGCATTGCAGTTCCGTTGCATTGCCGCCAGCCTTTAAAATCCTTGCCATTGAACAACAATACCCACCCGTCTTTCTTCTCTTTATCGGTGAGTTTGTTCAGAGCCTGACCAAAAGATGGAAGAACGATAAGCAAGGCTGCTGCGCATGTTAATGATAAAATAATGTTTCTTTTCATAATATAAATTTTTAAATAAATTCCTGATGCAATTTAGTAAAAAATTCCTTAGTGAACCTTAGTGTTTTCCTTAGTGCGCCTTCGTGGTAAAAAAAATTCATTAACCACAAAGGTACACTAAGGTTTTCACAAAGGAACACAAAGGTTGAAATCGAATGATAATAATATGAATGCAAATTCAATATAATCAGCTAATTACATCTAATGACTAAAAATATAGTCACTTTTCTTGTAAATTATTTGCATGACTATAATAATAGTCATATATTTGTGGTGAAGGATTGACATCGCAAGACCGCAAGACAAAAAAGTAAAGACAATGCAATTAACAAAAGCAGAAGAACAGGTAATGCAGATATTATGGGACATGAAAGAGGGTCTCGTAAAAGATATCCGCGACAGTTTCAGCGACCCGAAACCAGTCCGCAATACCGTATCAACAGTATTGAGAGTGCTGGAAAAAAAGGGATATGTTGGGCATAAAGCATATGCCAATGTCCATCTCTATCACCCGCTTGTCTCTAAAAGTGATTACTCTAAAAGCCAGTTATTCGGATTGATGGAGGGTTATTTCAACAACTCTTTTCCGGCAATGGCATCATTTTTTGCCCGCGAAAAGGATCTGACGGTTAAAGAGCTTGACGAGTTACTCGAAGACACAAGGAAGGAATTGTCGAATAATAGAAAAAGAAAGTGATGGAGACATTTGCATTATACTTGTTTAAATCAGTGATCTGGCTTACAGGATTTTCACTGGTATTCATTTTTTTCCTGAGAAATGAAAGATTTTTTGTGTTGAACAGATTCTACCTGCTCGCAGGCATTCTGACTTCATTCATTTTGCCTTTGGTTTCAATTCATTACACAGTTGTTCTGCCCACTGTCAGAAATTTTCAGGTTGAAAATGCGGTCGTCAGTGAAATTCAGAATCCGGGGCACAGCATTATTCCGGATCTCAAACAAGTACTATTGATTTTATATATGTCGGGAGTACTATTTGTACTTGCTCTTATTATAAAACAGGGAAGATCAGTCTTACGGGCTATTAAAAAAGCCAAGATAATCTCTTTCCATCCGGCGAAACTTATCAAAACATCCGATTATACCTCTGCGTTTTCATTTTTCTCCTATGTATTTGTCAATCCTTCAGTTACAGACATCGAGACAAAGGAGATAATGATTCACGAACTGGTACATATCAGGCAGAAGCACTGGTTCGACCTGCTTCTTGTTGAATTGCTTTGTATGATGCAATGGTTCAACCCGCTTGTCTGGATTTATATCCGGTTCATAAGGCAGAACCACGAATATCTTGCCGATGAGGTTGCGCTGCAGCAAACATCCGATCCGGCAGTTTACAGGGCAGTTCTTTTAAATCAGATTGTCGGCGTTCCCGTCGTCAGTCTGACAAATTCTTTCAATTATTCACCTAACAAAAAAAGATTTAACATGATGAAAAATATAATCAGCTCACCTTACAGGAAGATGAAGATCCTTCTGATTCTTCCGGTTTTTGCAATTGTATTGTATGCCTTTGCAAAGCCCGACTACAAGTACAAATATGTAGATGAAAGCTCAGGAAGCAATGTTTCAGTCAACGCTCTGCAGCAAAAATCCGTTACGGGAAAAGTTGTGCAGCAGGATGGCAAGCCATTGGTGGGAGCAAACATTACTATTACAGGAACCACTATCGGTACCTTAACAGATACCAAAGGCAATTTTAAACTTGACAATATTCCTGATAATGAGTCTCTGGTGATCAGCTATGTTGGATTCAAATCAAAAGTATTAAAACCTGTTTTCACTTCGGAGATGACTATCAGCATGATACGAGACACTGTTAGGTATGTTATTGACGAACAAATAAAGAACTTTACTTCAGAAATTGGAACTCCACCACCACCACCTCCTCCTCCTCCTGTGAATGCAGCCGGAGATTTGAATGCGCCGCCGCCACCGCCGCCACCACCTCCTTCAAATGGTATTAAATTTAAAGTCGACGGGCCCCAGCCTCTATATGTAGTCGACGGGAGTATTATTTCAGAAGCAGAACTTGAGAAAATAAATCCTGATGCTATAGAATCAATTTCTGTACTGAAGGCTAAATCAGCAGCCGTTAATCCGGCAACAGATAAATATGGAGAGAAGGGAAAAGACGGCGTAATTGAAATTACTTTAAAGAATTCTGGAGGAGCAGATAATAAAATGATAGCTCCCCCGCCACCACCTTTGAATATTAAATCAATAAACGGTACTAAACCTCTCCTTGTTGTTGACGGTGTTGTAATGGGAAAGGATTTTGATATTAATTCGATCAGTCCCAACGATGTTGAAAGTATTGAGGTATTAAAGAAAGAATCTGCAGTAGCTTTATATGGTGGAACAACAGAAGAAGGGGTAATACTGATACATACTAAAACAGCAGGCGCTGCAGTTAAAAGTAAAGACTCTTCTAAGGATCAACCATTTGTAGTAGTTGAAGAAATGCCGGAATTTCCTGGTGGAAAAGATGCCATGGCCGCATGGATAAATGCTAACCTGAAGTATCCTGCTAAAGCTGTAAAAGCTAAAATCACCGGGAAAGTATACGTCAACTTTACTGTAAGCTATACCGGTAAGGTCAGGAATGCAGTTATCAGTAAATCAGTAAGTCCTCTTCTCAATGAAGAAGCCGTAAGGGTTATAAGCAGCATGCCTGAATGGAAACCGGCCCGTCAGGGCGGAAAACCGGTTGATGTTCAGTATTGTGTACCTGTGGAATTTAAATTGAATTAAAATCAATTTCCCCGGTATGTATTAAAATTATTAAACCCCCTCTGTCGCTTCGCGACATCTCCCCCAAAAGGGGAGAAAAATTCATCCATTCACCAATTTTCTCCCCCCTGAGGGGAGTGGCCGAAGGCCGAGGGGGGTTAATTGAAGAGCTGGATCCTGAACACATAATTGGTCTGCACCTTTTTTATTTTTCCCGCAGATTTCGCAGATCAGCGGGAAATAAAAAGGATCAATCATTATCTGATTTATTTTCAGGTTTAAAGAATGCCGCATGAACAGCAGGAGGGCATGGAGAATCTAATCCTTTTACAGCTTTCCAGATAACTTCATTGAATTCAACATCACTCACCATATCCTCTTTTGTAAAATCGAACTTCTCACTTTTTTTCTGCCATTGATTCTCTGCCAGATTTTTTAAATTCAGATCAATATTGCATGGTTTTACTGAAAATGCAGGATGATCGGGAGTATTGTTCATACATCTCCATATCGGAGTTGCCGGAGCGTCGTACTGGCTCATCGGAGGCAATCCAAGGATCAGCTCGATAGTTCGGAGAAGTGAAGTCGTTGTATAAGCCGTATGATCAACAAAACCTTTTTTCACAAAACCACCGGCAATATAAACAGGACTCCTGTGAGCATCAACATGATCGGGACCATTCTGAGCATCATCTTCAACAATTATTATAAGGCTGTTTTTCCATACCTTACTGTGACTCAGATAATCCACAAACAAACCCACTGCAAGGTCATTATCAGCAACATGAGCAAATGGTGTAGGCCTGTTTCGACTGAGTCCTTCTGTATGATCGTTGCCAAAACGAAGAGTGCTTAATTGAGGCAGGGCATCCGCTGCAAGGAGTGAATCAAAATCATGTTTCCACTGCCGGAACCTTACGGTATCGCGGACTGACAGATCCCATGGTGTGTACCGCGGGCAAAAATGATCTTTTAAAACCGGAATATTAGGTTCTTTATCTCCCATAAATTCAGCATACGTCCTGTAACTGACCCCATTCCGTTTACAGTTATCCCACAGGAATCCATCTTTATTATTAGCAATTACTATTGAACCTTCACCCGGATATTCTCCTCCTCTTCCACCGTAACTTGTTGGCCAGTTCTTCTCCAGGTAATCGGTGGCATAGGCTCCCATGGTCCAGTTATGACCATCAGCACTTACTTCCCCGTTAACATAAAAATTATCGAGTAACACAAATTCACGTGCGAGGGCATGCTGGTTTGGTGTTACATTTTCTCCGAACAACACAAGATTGCGATCTCCGTTTCCTTCCGGGATATCTCCCAGCACCTGATCATATGTACGGTTTTCTTTAATTATGTAGAAAACATATTTTATGGGTGATTTGTCTCCAACCTTCATTGGGACAGGATTGCCTTCTGCTCCTTCGGATGACAACTCTGTATTCTTGTTATAAGGGGTATTTGCATAAACAGCCTGTGATAGCACACTCATCTGGCTGGCATTGGGTGCTTTAATGATCTCAAGGGTTCCCCTTAAGAGACCGCCAATATATTGTTCCTTAATCTTTTGTTCCTTTCCTGCAGCCTGATAAACCACCACACCACCCTTCCGGGTTGGATTCGGGCCATAAGGATTTGCGTGAGAAGATAACCCTTTTCCATTGCTGACCAGAATTTTATCATTTGCAATCCTGACGCAGGTCGGATACCACGCTGTGGGGATAAAACCTTTGCTAATGGCCGATCCGGGTTTACTAACATCAAATACAGCCAGACAGTTATTATCTGCGTTTGCAATGTAAAGGGTCTTTTCGTCGCTGCTCAGCGCCACGCTGTTTGTTGTTGAACCGGAAGGCGAGCCTGGATAGAGAGCCGAATTCAGAGTTTCAATAACTTTCTGTTGTTTTGTATCGATCACTGAAACACTATTGTCATTTGCATTCGCTACATAAAGGTATTCTCCCTTTCCGGTTATACATAAGTCGTTTGGATTATCGCCAACGGTAACTGAACCCGAGACTATTTGTTTCTCAGTGTCAAACAGCACAATTTTATCGCAGCCCCAGCATGAAATGTACAGAAGTTTATGGTTTGGAGAAAGAAGGCAGGTATACCCTTCACCATCCAGGGGAAAGCGAGAGACAACTTTTTTAGTTTGAGTATCAAGAATATACAGAGAATTGTTCTCTTTTGTTACTACGTACAACCTGTTTTTGCTTTCATCAAGGGCTATTCCGGCAACAGAAATTTTTACGGGCCAGGGTTTTCCTATGATAATGGAATCGTATACTGATAGTCTGTTGTTATTGATTGCATACCTGACAATTAAATTATCATTTCCTCCCGATGCATACAGATACTTGCCATTATCAGAAAAAACCAGACCGAGCCATGCCTTTCTGATAATGATTGAATCGAGAATAACCTCCTTGTCAATATCCACAAGCTGAATTGTCTGGTCACTCTCTCCGTTATTTGTGATTGCAGCAAGTTTTTTTGAAGGCGATATTGCAATATTCAGAGGCAGATCGCCGAGGGGCAGCAATTTTCCGACAGGTGTCAGCTTCCATCCGTTTGGAAGAGAAACAACATGGGATTCTATTTCTTTCAGGGTTTGTGCTGAAAGATTGATAATGATTCCAAAAAAGAAAATTTGGAATAGAATCATCATCTTTCTTAAGGTTCGATTCATTTTCATGTTTCAGTTTAATCAGAGGAACAAGGGTCCATAAAATGTGTTCAAATTAATCTGTGCTATAAACCAGGGGACTTGTTTAATAAATTTTTACCCCCTTATCAAGTAAATTCAATTTGTACCTATTCGTTTTTTCAGATCCTCTGGTTTAAGCGTTATCAGATGTCCGATTTGTTTTTCATTCCGATAGGTTACCACCCTTACAGTTATCGGTCCTTCGGGAAGGTCGAAAGGTTTGGAATATTTAGGTGAATATTTGTTTGGCATAGCTCCATCGATAGTATAGTAGATATCCAGACCTGGTACTTCAGAATCCATTTCAAGAGCCATCTTTCCATTTTTTACTTTGACATTGATAATTGCATCGTAAATAGCAGGAGAGTAATTAACACCTTCAACTTCAGAGCGTTCAAACTGTTTTTCAACCCTTGTAATAAAATTAGTCCAGTTTTTTGAGGCATCAGGCGACCAGAAATCTTCTGCCAGCGCCCATCCGCGAGGCCATGTCATATATTCTGCATGGTGCAGGGTTACAACCTGTTCTGTCCAGAGATTTCCCTGGCCTCCAAGTATATACTTTGCATCCACACCTTCAGGAACAGGATTAAAGCTGTAGCATTTGTTTAATCTCAGATTATCATATATTAGAGGTTCAATTGTCGGTTCCCCCTGCTGATAATCGAGGTAAACGTATGTAGTCGGAGTCATAACGACATCATGACCCATTTTTGCTGCTTCAATTCCGCCTTTAATTCCTCTCCAGCTCATTACTGTCGCCTCAGGAGCCAAACCACCTTCAAGAATCTCATCCCAGCCGATCATTTTTTTCCCTTTTGATTTCAGAATAGTTTCAACCCGTTTCATAAAATATGCCTGCAATTCCTCGGGCTTTGTCATATTCATCTTCTTCATCAGAGCCACGCAGGCAGAGTCTTTTATCCAGAAGCCCTTATAGCATTCATCGCCTCCGACATGAATATAAGGATTTGGAAACATTGCTGCCAGTTCCGTGAAGACTTTATCGAGGAATTGATATACTTTTTCATCAGTGGGATTAAGGGAATTATCGATACGCATTTTAAAGGATCCATCGCCGAACCATTCTGAAAAGGAAGAGCCCGGATTTACTTTTGTATTCGGATCTTTGGAGCAGCTTAATTCGGGAAATGCTGCAATTGCTGCCATGCTGTGTCCCGGAACATCAATTTCAGGCAGTATGGTTATGTTACGGTCCTGTGCATACTGAACTATTTCCTTAATATCAGACTGGGTATAAAATCCTCCGACAGTTGCGGCTTCTCCCTGTTTTGGTTTTGCACGCTCGCCGAATTGTCCAAAACGTGGAACGCGCCATGCGCCAACTTCAGTTAATTTTGGCAAAGATTTTATTTCAACCCTCCAACCGTTATCATCAGTCAGATGCCAGTGAAAAGTATTGAATTTATATTTTGCGATCTGATCAATATATTGTTTAACCTCATCTTTTGTGAAAAAATTACGGCTTACGTCCAGCATCATACCTCTCCATCCGAAACGGGGATAATCGGTGATTATAACTGACGGAATAGACCAGTTCATAATTACCACCGATTTGCTTTCTATCTCTTTTGGTAAAAGTTGAAGAAGTGTCTGCATACCGTAAAAGAGACCTGCCTGTGTGTTTGCGGTTATGACAACTCCCTTGGGTGAAGATTCAAATGTATAGCCCTCTTTCCCAATTTGTGCAACCTGCACTTTGTTCAGATTGAATTGTATTGAGCCGGCATTCTCCTGCTGGGGCTTAATTGAAAATCCAGTCGGTATGCTCAGCTTCCGGGAAAGCATCTCTGCTATCTTGCGGCTGTCCGGGCTATCATAGCCGATAGTTGAATTTTTTGTCAATAAAAAAGATCCTGCAGATTGCTGAATTTCAACAGGCTGAGGGATCAGCTCAATTACAGGATTCTGTCCGTATACTGTTGCAAAAGAAAAGAAAAGAAAAAGTATAAGCAGTTTTTTCATAGGGGATAAAAATTTAAATATCAAGAGTAAACAATAATTATAAATAAGTATTAAAATCAATGATAATTAATGGAGATTCCTCGCTGACGCTCGGAATGACATCGCTTATTTAATATGGAGCACAAGATTAAACTCATAATTAAATTTATTCAGGAACTGACAAATTTATAACCTGTGGTTTTGAGGACTTTCAATACCTCTTTTTTGATTCTGATCACTACTTTGCCGCTTATATCGAGAGGTTCCCCGTCGATATGGAATCTTGTTTCGTCAGTTTCTATTACAATCTCCTTATCAGTTTTGAAATGACGAACATATTTCGACTTATTGATCCTTTTTGTGAAAAGCCGGATAATGAAAAGTGAACCAAGTATTTTTGGGAACGGTTTGATCATAACAACCTCAATAATTCCGTCATTGGGTCTTGCTTCAGGCGCTATAAAGGCATAATTCCCGAATTGGCGCGTATTTGCAATGGTCAGAACGAATAGTTTTTCAGAGACAACCACTTCTCCGTCGATCTTAATGGTTACCTTAAAAGGGCGAAGCGCAAGAAATGTCTTGAAGGTTAACCACACATAGGGCAGGAAACCGCGGAGCTTAAGATCATTAAACGAATGAGCAACAAAACTGTCGAGACCAATCCCGGCAACATTGAGACATAATTTGTCATTTATCTCAATCACATCGATATTCATGCTGTCGGCCTTTTTAATATCTGACAGCAGGGAGCGGACATTCATTTTAAATCCGAATTCTTTTGCAAAGCCGTTACCTGAGCCCAGAGGCAGGACACCAAGAATTTTGTCAGTGCCTACCAGTTCCGTTGCAACGGTGTGAACAGTTCCGTCACCTCCGGCGGCTACGAAGACTTCATAATCATTAAAGTTCTTTTTTATAAGGCACCCCGTATCTTCCTTGTTCATTGATTTGCAATAGGAAAGTTGACTTTTCCTGAGCTCGAGCTCTTTTGAAACAATAAAATTAACAGGGGGCACACCTGAAGTCGGATTCAGTACAAACAGTGCTTTATTGGGATTATCCCGGTGAGCTCTTTTCATGCTCAAATTTACAGAAGATTTTTTCAATGAGGCATAATAAATGTTAAAGATGTTTTTGGGAAACCTTTAAAGTTTTGTGGAAGGCATATTATGGGGTTGTCCAAGCAAGAGGTTAGGAGGGTTGGTTGATACTTAAACTACTTTTACTGAATTCCTTTTGA
>Ga0208079_1000099_pt1 | contig 47478 bp, 41 predicted proteins | sample NGESurdeep092012_5_FD_184474 | JGI IMG/M metagenome (GOLD analysis project Ga0208079, IMG submission 184474) | Arctic peat soil microbial communities from Barrow, Alaska - NGEE Surface sample 210-2 deep-092012 (SPAdes) | ecosystem: Environmental > Terrestrial > Soil > Wetlands > Peat ... | reverse complement strand
ATCAAAACACCATCGCTGAGAATCAAAGCGCGTCATATCGAAAATGTGGGGGTCGCGTTTTTGGCAACCCTCGGATCTGGAGAGTTTTGAGACAGTCTCTGCTGCGCGGCCATCATCCCCGGCGGCGCAGCTCCGATAGATCGCGAGCAGGCAGCGCCGCCCTACCATTGCACCGATTGTCTCTGGGAATTGGTATTAATCCGTGTCCATCCGTGGTTGATAATTTCCAAATAAAACGCCCCCGGCCGGAATGAATCCTGGTAGGGCGGGCAGTCCCCTGCCCGCCGCTTGGGTGAAGGTGTTTGAACGACGGCGCGCACGGAGTGACGCGCCCTACCCATGCGCGGTTTACTCGAAATCCATCTCGTAGCTGTAAACGTTGCCGTTGAGCTTGCTCTGGATTTTGTAGTTCGATTTGTTGATGACCGCCTGCATCGGCTTGTTCTCCGTGAGGACTTCGGCGGTGAACCCGCGGATGCCGTTGCGGCGGGCAACGCGCATCAGGTGCTTCAAGAGGAAGGTGCCGATGCCGTGGTTCTGCCACTGGTCGCTCACCACGAACGCCACTTCAGCCAGGTTGGTCTTCGAGTCGAGATAATAGCTGCCAACCGCGATAATCTCTTCGCCATACGCCTCGGGCAGCGTGCCGACGATGGTCACGTCGTTGCGGTGGTCAATATAAACGAAGTCCTGGATCTGCTGCCGCGACACGCGCTTGGAGTGGCTCATGAAACGGTAATAAATCGTCGCCGCCGACAGCTTGTAGAACAGGTCGCGCATCCGCGGTTCGTCGGTCGGATGAATCGGGCGGAAGTTGAGTTGCGTGCCGTCATTGAGCAGATAGGTGGTGCGCAGTTCCTTTGGCCCGACGAGAATCTTGCCTTCCAGGTCGGCCATTTCGGCGGAAAGATATTTCGCATTGATGGCGTCGCGCAGCAGGTCGGCGCGGAATTTCGGGTGGGCGATGCTGATGAGAGCCAGGGCGCGTTCCTGGATGCTTTTGCCGTGCAGATACGCCACGCCGTATTCGGTCACGACGTAATGCACGCCCGCGCGGGTCGTCACCACTCCGGCGCCCGGGCTGAGGTACGTCATGATGCGCGAGATGGTGCCGCCTTTGGCGGTGGAAGGCAGCGCGATGATGGCCTTGCCGCCGCGCGATTTGGACGCGCCGCGGTTGAAATCCACCTGGCCGCCGACGCCGGAGAAAAACTTGGAGCCAATCGAATCGGCGCACACCTGTCCCGTGAGGTCTATCTCCAGCGCGGTGTTGACCGCCACCATTTTGTTCTGCTGGCGGATGATGGACGGGTCGTTGACGTATTCCGTGGGATGAAACGAGAAGAGGGGATTGTTATCCACGTAATCGTAAATCTTCTTCGTGCCGAGGCAGAAGCTGGCCACGATTTTGCCGCGGTCGATGGACTTGCGGTTTCCGTTGATGGCCCCGCATTCAATCAGTTCAATGATGTTGTCCGTCACCATTTCGGTGTGAACGCCGAGGTCTTTCTTGTCCTTCAGGAAGCTGAACATCGCCTGCGGAATGCGGCCAATGCCAAACTCAACGGTGGAACCATCCTCGATGAGGGCGGCAATGTATTCGGCAATTTGCCGGGTCGTCTCGGTCGCTTCGGCCGGCGGCACTTCCAGAATCGCCGCCTGGGAAGGAACCAGCACGTCAATGTCATGCACGTGAATGAAGCAATCGCCCAGCGTCCGCGGCATGTTCGGATTCACCTGCGCGATGACGAGCGAGGCGTTCTCGGCGGCGCTGTGGATGATGTCCACCGACACCCCAAAGCTGCACATGCCGTGCTGGTCCGGCGGCGTGACGTGAATGAGGGCCACGTCGAGCGGCAACTGGCCGCTGTCGAACAGGCGCGGAATATCGGAAAGGAAGACCGGCGTGTAGTCACCCAGCCCTTCCTGGATGATGTCGCGCACGTTTTCGGCGATGAAGAAGCTGTTCACGCGGAAGTATTGCGCCAATTCCTTGTGCGCATAAGGCGCGTCGCCGAAAGTGAGCAGATGGACAATTTCGGTGTCCGGCAATTCGTAGGCGCGCTTGCTCAACGCGCTGACCAACTCCAGCGGTTCGCCCGTGCCGGTGCCGATGAACACGCGCTGGCCGGGCCGGATTTTTTTTACCGCCTCGGCAGCCGTGAGGATTTGCAACTTGTAAGCCTCCTGCCAGTTGGGATCGTAGGTGATGGTCTTACTCATGTGCTTTGCCCACGGTTGAAAGTGTCATGCGCGCATCGGCCACGTAGGCTTGAACGCCCATCGGGCCGACGATGAACGGGTTGATGTCCAGTTCCATAATCTCCGGATAATCCGTGACGAGCTGGCTGATGCGTTGCAGCGCGCCGGCGATGGCCTCCAGGTCCACGGGCGCCTGGCCGCGCGCGCCCTGCAACAGCGCGTAGGAACGCGTGCCCTTTAACATTTGCATGGCCTCCTCCGCCGTGATCGGCGCGAGGTGGAAGGTCACGTCCTTCATGACTTCGACGAAGATACCGCCCAAGCCGAACATCAGCATCGGCCCGAATTGCGGGTCGCGGGTCATGCCCAGAATCACTTCACGGCCGCGCTGGCCCATCTTCTCGACAAACCCGCCGCGCAGGTAGGCTTTGGGGGCGCGCTTCTGGATGCGCAGCATCATCAAATCAAAGGCGTCACGGACCTGCTCGGCGTTGGCGAGGTTGATGCGGACGCCGCCGAAATCGGATTTATGAATGATGTCGGGCGAGGAAATCTTCAACACCACCGGGTAACCGATGCGTTCGGCAATTTCCACAGCCTCGTCGTCGTTCTGGGCCAGCTGGCCGCCGAGAACATTGAAATCGTAGGCGCGCAAGATTTCTTTCGCTTCGACTTCGCCGATCTGCGTGATGCCGCTGCGCTCCTGCGCGTTGATGATGCGGTCCACGCGCCGGCGATTGACCGGGAAACGCGTGACCATGCGCGCCGGACGGCGCTTCCATGCCGCGTAATCGCACATCGCCCGGAGCGCGGTGACGGCGCGGTCGGGCGACGGATAATTGGGGATGCCCAGGGCCATCAACTTTTCCCTGGCGGCGGCGACTTCCGTGCCGCCCATGAACACCGCCAGCATCGGCTTTTTGCTCCCGCCACGGCGGGACGCCGCGCCGAGTTTCTCCGCCAGTTCCAGCGGCTTGGTCATGTTCTGCGGTGTGACGACGACCACGATGGCGTCAATCGTTTCGTCATCCTGCATTACTTCGAACGCTTTCACATAGCGGTCGGGGTCGGCGTCGCCGATGACGTCAATCGGATTGCCGAACGCCCCCGCCGCCGGCATGAAGGCGCGCAGTTTCGCGTCGCTTTCCTTGCTGGGCGAAACCATTTTCAAGCCCGACGACTCCGCGGCGTCCGCCGCCATGATACCCGGGCCGCCGGCGTTGGTGATGACGGCCACGCGCTCGCCGTTTGGGAGCGGCTGCATGGCAAACGCCGTCGCGTAATCGAACAGCGCCTCGAAACTTTCCGCGCGGATGACGCCCGCGCGCTTGAACGCCGCGCCGTAAGCCATGTCCGCGCCCGCCAGGCTGCCGGTGTGCGACGAGGCGGCCTTTGCGCCGGCCTGGGTGACGCCGACCTTCAAGATGACTACCGGCTTGATGGAAGCGGCCTGTTCCGCAATGCGCAGGAACTTGTTGCCTTCCTTGATGCTTTCCAGATAACCCACGATGACTTTGGTTTCCTTGTCTTCCGCGAGCGTCTGGATGAAATCCACTTCGTTGAGGTCCGCCTTGTTGCCGAAGCTGATGACCTTGCCGAGGCCGAGCTTCTGTTCCGCCGCCCAGTCGAGGATGGCCACGCAGAGCGCGCCGGACTGGGAGATGACGGAAATTTTTCCGGGCGGTGGGACGGACGGCGCGAACGTGGCGTTCATGTGATGGTCCGTGTTGAGCACGCCCAGGCAATTCGGCCCGACCATCCGCACGCCGCCGGCGCGGCAGATTTCGACCAGTTCCTGTTCGGCCTTCGCGCCCGCGGCGCCGACTTCCTTGAAACCGGCCGTAATGACGATGACCGATTTTGCGCCCGCTTTAATCGAACTCTGGAGGGCGTCTTTCACGTATTTGCCCCCCACCATGATGATGCTGAGGTCTATGGGATCCTTGTACTCGCCGAGTGATTTGTAACATTTAAGGCCGAGAATTTCATCCGCATCGAGATTGACCGGAACAATCGGCCCTTTAAAGCCGTTGTTGATGAGATTGGCCAGCACCGCGTAACCCACTTTGCCCGGGTTGCGGGAAGCACCGATCACTGCGATGGCCTTGGGATATAAGAGCGTCTCGAGCATAAGTTTTGACGGCGTAAAAAATCCACTCTTTTCAGGCAGCCTGCTCACCAAACCTTGTTGAAGGCTTTACCAATTTTGCAGGGTTTTGCCAGTGAACGGAAGGAGTTTCTTTCAACGGAATGGGATGGGGGTAAAATCCGAAACCCGAAGCCCGAAAACCGAAATCCCACAAAGCGGGACGAGGGCCGAAATCCGAAACGGCGGGTCGCCAGTGCGGCTGGGACTCCGATAAATCGCGAGCAGGCAGCCGCGCTCCATTGACAAGACGTTGCTTTGGGCAACACGCCCTCATGAGGTTGACCCGGCCAAGGTTTCGGTCTTCGGTTTTCGGGCTTCTTTCGGATTTCGGTTTTCGGATTTATTTGGAGCCGGCATTGCATTGGAAATGTCGAGGAACCGGAAAACGACATTCCGGCGTTGGATGCCGGCCCAACCCTTCGCTCCGCTCAGCGGGCGAGCAATTGTGCGCGGTATTCCGTGGGCGACTGGCCCAGCAGCTTTTTGAAGACCCGGTTGAAATGCGTGAGCGACTGGAACCCGACTTCAAACGCGATTTCGCTCACGCGCAGGTTGGGATTCAGCAGCAGGTTCTTCGCCTTCTCGATGCGGACGCGTGAAAGGTAGTCGGTGAAGTTGATGCCGGTGACCTTCTTGAACGTTTTGCAGAAGTAAAACGTGCTCATGTTGACCGCCTTGGCCGCCCGGGCGAGCGAAAGTTCCTCGGTGTGGTGTTCATAAATGTATTCCTTGGCGCGCTTGATGATCGGCGGCTCGGCGTTCTTTTGCTGGATAAAAATCTGATTGCCCAGCATCGCCAGATGCTGCGCAAAAATCACCAACAGCCGGACGATGGATTCGTGCTGCCGGGCGGTCACCACCTTTGAGGAATAGTAGGCCTTCCGAAGCTCTTCGCGGTCCACCTCCACGCCCCATTCCGCCACCACCCGGGCGGCCCGGTCAAACTGGCTCCGGGTCGGTTTCCGGCTCAAAAGTTGTCCGGTTTGCAGAAAGCCGATGAGCCGGTCGCCCATCCGCACCGGCACGGCGACGTCGCGAAGTCCGGACTGGCAGGTAACGGTCTGCGGTTCATGGGCGGCCTTTTCGCAAAGCTGTTCCCACACCCGCAAACAGGCGGCGCACGCGCGGCTCTTTTGCGACACCAGCACGCAAAAGGGATTTTCGTTCCGCTTGCCGTGATGCGGCAACTGCCAGGTTTCCACCGGCTGCAACGACACCGGCAAACCCGTCAACACGTTGAACGCGCGCTCATACTCCTGATAAACCTTCGAATCCGAGATGGCTTTGATCAGGGCGCGGTTGTTATTGCCACTGCTATTGCCACTGCTATTGCCATTGCCGTTCATCGCGACGACTGAGGCCCTGGCTTTGGCGGAAGAAACTTTCTTCGCGGCGGCGGCACCTGGCATTGGTTGATGAAAGCACGGTGCAGCCAAACAACCCTTCGAGGGGTAGGACCGGGTCGCTGGCACCCCTTTGTCCCTCTTTACAATGGTTGTTGGCATGGCAACAAATTAAGCAAACCTCAAGTGTGCGTCAAGTGAAATGGCCTTGCTTTAATCACCCACAAACCCCGTTCAACACTCATGCCTGCAGAATAGCGCGAAACGATGGCGCGGAGCGGCGATGGCGCGGAGCGGGACAAACAATGGAACCCAGGTGAAAGAAACGCCGATTCCTCCACCAGGCTTTTTGCATCACAACGTCACCGGATGACTGAAATGAACCGGCGCAAAAATTCAAAAATTGCGGTGTTCGCGGACAGCGGAACGTGAAAGAACTGCTGAACTGTTCTTCGCCGTGCAAAGCACGGTGATAGTTTGCCAATTTTTGCAGAGTCATTGGCGCCGGATCACACGAAAATCTAATGGATGTCGGTGTGAATTTTAGGCCGGCCTTTGGACCGGTTGCGCGAGTCTCAAGTCATGAACGCCACCATCGTAAAAAATAACGGAACGCGCCCGACGGCTGTTCTTCCGGACGCCGCCGGCGACCGGTGTTCCCGGATTCCGGAGCCTTGTCCGGAATTGACCGCCAGCGCAGCGGTGGCGCATAATGCGGTGGCGATCAAGCTGGGAAACAGCACGATCGCCGTGACCATGTCTGAAGGGCCTTCAACCGAAACCGGCATGACCGCGGGCAAACCGCTTAAAGTTTCCGTTGCCCAGGTCCTGATTTACGAACTGCGCGTGCGCGATGCCATGACCCGGCCCCCGGTGACCGCCGGGCCGGGCGATTCGCTGCGCACCATCCAGAATTTGATGAAGACCCACCGCATCTCGGGCGTGCCCATCCTCCAAAACGGCGCCCTGGCGGGCCTGGTCAGCATCGAGGACATCATCAACGCCCTCGACCAGGGCCACGTCAACGACCCGGCGGAGCGGTGGATGACGCGGAACATCGTCACGTTGCGCGACCATTTTTCGCTCGTGCGCGCGGTGGCGGAGTTTGACCGGCATGGCTTCGGGCGTTTTCCCGTGCTGAACAGCAGCGGTGAACTCGTGGGGGTCATCACCCGCGGCGACATCACCGCCTGCCTGATGCAACAACTGGAGAAACGCGCCGAGGAAGCCGCTGCCCGCGAGGCCGCGTTGTTCTCCGGCCAGACGAGCGACCTGGAACAAACCAAATCGGTGGTCGTGCAGACGGAGGTGAAGTCGGGCGATTACGACAACGCGGGCAAGATTTCGCAGCACATGCGCCAGATTCTGCGGGTGCGCGGCGTGGACCCGGACATCCAGCGGCGCGCGGCGATCATCGCCTACGAGGCCGAGATGAACATCATCATCCATTCCATCGGCGGGGACCTTTCGGTTGCCATTTCGCCCGGGAAGGTGGTCATTGAGGCCGTGGACCGCGGGCCGGGAATCGAAAACGTGGATCTGGCCATGCAGGAAGGCTGGTCCACCGCCGGGCCGCTGGCGCGCGAACTGGGTTTCGGCGCCGGCATGGGCCTGCCCAACATCAAGAAATGTTCCGACCAGTTTGAAATCCATTCCGAGATGAGCGTCGGCACGCGCCTGCATTCCGAAGTGCTGTTGAGCCAGGCGGCCCCGCCGCCCCAGCCGGAAGAACCCCTATGAAAACCGAAAAAACAAGGAAACTCTCGTCCGTGCTTGCCGCGGTGAAGGCCGAGCCATTGACCAACCGGGCGGAGGCGGACCTCACGGGCTGCTACATCAGCGACCTGCTCAGCGACGTGCTGGCGCACGCCAGCCACGGCATGTTGTGGCTCACCATCCAGACCCACCGCAATGTCATTTCCTGCGCCACGACCAAGGACATCGGCGCGGTGCTGTTCGTCTGCGGCCGCAAACCCAATCCGGGGGTCGTGGCCGAGGCGGACGCGGAAGGCATTGTGTTGTTGTCCACGAAACTGGCGGCCTACGAAGCGGCCGGCAAACTTTGGGAGGCAGGATTACGATGAACCCGAAAGCCATCAGCGAGGCCGCGCGCATCGCGGCCATGGAAACGACCCACCCGAGCGGCGACCCGCGTTTTGCGGACCTTGACCGCACGATTGAGAGCTACAACCGCGAGCCAACGGCATTGATCCAGGTGTTGCACGCGGCGCAGCAGATGTTCGGTTATCTCAGCGCCGATGTGCTCCGCTACGTCGCCACCGCGTTGAAGCTGCCCCTCTCGCATGTGTACGGCGTCGTCACCTTCTACCATTTCTTCACCCTGGTCCCGCGCGGCAAGCACCAGATCATGGTCTGCCGCGGCACCGGCTGCCACGTGCGCGGTTCGGAGGCGATCATCTCCGCGCTGGAGAAGGAGCTGGGGATCAAGGAGGGGGAAACGACCAAGGACGGCCTGTTCAGCCTCACCACCGCCCGGTGCATCGGCGCCTGCGCACTGGCCCCGGCGTTGTCGGTGGGCGACGACGTCTATGGCAGGCTGACGGCCGACAAGGTTCCACAGCTTTGCAAGGTGGACCTGAAAAAATATGTTTGAAGAGCTGTCACAGCACATCCTGGACATTGCCATGAATTCGCTCTCCGCCAACGCCAAGAAGGTGCAAATCAGCATCCTGGAGAGCCGCAAACATGACTGGCTGGTCCTGCGGGTGCGCGACGACGGCCGGGGCATGGACGCGGCCACGCTGAAGCGGGTGCTCGCGAACCGCTGGAGCAGCAAGCCGCAGCGCCGCAAGCCCGTCGGGCTCGGCCTCGCCCTGCTGCAACAGACCTCCGAGATGTGCGGCGGACATTTTCACGTGCGGTCCGCCCCCGGCCGGGGCACGTCGGTGACCGCCTCCATGCGGCTCAGTCACATTGACCGGCCGCCGCTGGGCGACCTGAACACGACGATCCTGGCGCTGTGTGTGACGGACAAAAAGATGGACGTGCAGTTGAACTACCGCTCCGACGGGCAGAAGTTTTCCTTCGACTCGCAGGAGCCGGCCACGAAAGGAGAAGTTATTTTATGAACCTGGAACAATTGAAACAACTCAAGGAAAAGGCCCAGAAACAAATCGCCCTGCGCGAAGGCGGCAAAAAATACCGCGTCGTCGTCAGCATGGGCACCAGCGGCATCGCCTCCGGCGCCCGCGAAGTCATGAAAACCATGCTCGACGAAATCGAAAAACGCGGCCTCGACGACGTGGAAGTCCATGTCACCGGCGAGCACGGGCTGGAGGACATCGAGCCGGTCGTCCGCGTCGAGGAAGCCGGTGGCGAAAAGACCACCTACGCCAAGCTCGACATCGAGAAGGCGAAAAAAATCGTCGCCGAGCACCTGCAGAAGGGCCGGAAGGTGGACAATCTTGCCGTCGGCAAGCAAAAGAAGACGGAGTAACCAGCATGATCCGCTCCCACGTATTGGTTTGCGGCGGCGCCGGCTGCCTCAGTTCCGGCTGCCACGCCGTCCAGGACGCCCTCGCGTCCGAATTGAAGAAACACCGCCTGGACAAGGAAGTCCAAATGGTCGTGACCGGCTGCATGGGGCCGTGCGACCTTGGTCCGGTCATCCTCGTCCACCCCGACGGCACCTTTTATCAGCGCGTCACGGCGCTGGACGTGCCGGAGCTGGTGGAGGAACATTTCGTCAAGGGCCGGCCCTGCCAACGGCTGCTGCCCCGGGAAGAACTCGGCGACAACGTCATCACCACCCAGCGCGACTTTGCGTTCCTGGCCAAACAGACCAAGATCATCCTCGAAAACTGCGGCGTGATTGACGCCGAGAAAATCGAGGAATACATCGCCCGCGACGGCTACGCCGCCCTCGGCAAAATCCTCACCGGGATGACGCCCGAACAGGTCATCGCCGAAATCAAGGCCAGCGGCCTGCGCGGCCGCGGCGGCGCGGGTTTCCCCACCGGGGTGAAGTGGGAGTTGATGGGCAGGGTGTCCGTCAAACCCAAGTATGTCATCTGCAACGCCGACGAGGGCGATCCGGGCGCGTTTATGAACCGCGCCGTCCTCGAAGGCGACCCCCACCGCGTCATGGAAGGCATGGCCATCGGCGGTTATGCCATGGGCGCCAACCGCGGGTTCATCTACATCCGCGCCGAGTATCCGCTCGCCATCAAGCGCCTCCAGATCGCCATCGAGCAGGCCTACAAAAACGGGCTGCTCGGCAAAAACCTTTTTGAGAAGGGATTCGATTTCGACCTCGAACTCCGCATCGGCGCCGGCGCGTTCGTGTGCGGCGAGGAAACCGCGCTCATGCGTTCCATCGAAGGCCGTCGCGGCCAGCCGATGCCGCGTCCGCCCTTCCCGGCCCAGCGCGGCCTTTGGGGCAAACCCACCAACATCAACAACGTCGAAACCTGGGCCGCCGTGCCGGCCATCATCCGCAAAGGCGCCGCGTGGTATGCCACGTTCGGCACCGAGAAGACCAAGGGCACCAAGGTCTTCGCGCTCGCCGGCAAGATCAAGAACACCGGCCTGGCCGAAGTCCCGTTCGGCACGCCGTTGCGCGACATCATCTACGAAATCGGCGGCGGTGTTCCCAACGGCAAACAATTCAAGGCCGTCCAGTCCGGCGGCCCCTCTGGCGGCGTCATTCCCCCGCAACACCTCGACACGCCGGTCGAGTACGAAACGCTTCAGAAACTCGGCTCCATCATGGGCTCGGGCGGCCTCGTCGTCATGGACGAGGATTCCTGCATGGTGGATGTCGCCCGGTTCTTTCTGGAGTTTTGCTGCGATGAATCCTGCGGCAAATGCCCGCCCTGCCGCGTCGGCACCAAGCAGATGCTCAATCTGCTGGAGAAAATCTGCCGCGGCGAAGGCGAGCTCGCCGACCTCGACAAACTTGAGGATCTTTGCTCCGTCGTCCGCGACGCCAGCCTCTGCGGCCTCGGCCAGACCGCGCCGAACCCGGTGCTGACGACGTTGAAATATTTCCGGCACGAATACGAGCAGCACATCCGCGAACACCGTTGCGTGGCCGGTCTGTGCGGCAACCTGCAGCTTTCGCCGTGCGAAAACACCTGCCCGTTGAACATGAACATCCCCGGCTTCCTCCAGTTGTTGAAGGAAGACCGGATTGACGACGCCTTTGAACAGGTGGTGATGGACAATCCGCTGCCGTCCACGACGGGCCGCGTGTGCCAGCACCCGTGCGAACTCCGCTGCCGGCGCGCCGGCGCGGATGCCGCCGTCAACATGCGCGAAACGCACCGGTACATCGGCGACGTGATGTATGAAAGCGGCGGCGCCAAACGGGTGTTGCAGCGCATCCTCAAACGCAAACAGGCCGCCACCGGCAAAAAAATCGCCGTGGTCGGCGCCGGTCCGGCGGGTTTGAGCGCGGCGTTTTATCTCGCCCTGCTCGGCCACAAGGTCACCGTGTATGACCGGGCGCCCAACGCCGGCGGCCTGCTCCGCTACGCGTTGCCCGAATACCGCCTGCCCAAGAAAATCGTGGACAAGGAAATTGCCTTCATCCGCAGCGCGGGCTTCCAGTTCAAGTTCAAGGCCGAACTCGGCAAAACGCTGCAACTCGACAAGCTCGCCAAGGACAATGACGTCGTCTTCCTCGCGCTCGGCACCTGGGAGGAACAGGCGCTCGGTGTTCCGGGCGACAACGCAAAAGGTTTGCTGTCTTCATTGTCGTTCCTCAACGAGGCCGCGTTCGGCAAAAAACCGGCCCTCGGCCCAAAGGTCGCCGTCATCGGCGGCGGCAACTCGGCGATTGATGCGGCACGTACCGCCAAACGGCTGGGTGCCGACGTAACCATCGTCTATCGGCGGTCGCGCGAGGACATGCCGGCAATCCCGGACGAAATCGAGCAGGCGCTCGAAGAAGACGTCAAGCTCATCACCATGGCCGCGCCGTTGCGCGTCATCACCGGCAACAACGGCAAAATCACCGGCCTGGAAGTCGCCAAGACCGTTCCCGGCAAGTACGACGCCCGTGGACGCCGCGCCCCGGTCGTGACCAAGGACACGTACGTGGTCCCCTGCGACACGATCATCAAGGCCATCGGCGAGAAACCCGAAGGCCAGTTGACCCAGAAGCTCGGTCTGGCCACGACTTCATGGGGTTCACTCAAGGTGGACCCGTGGACGCTGCAGACCAGCAACCCGAAAGTTTATGCCGGCGGCGATTACGCTACCGGCGCCACCAACGTCTCCACCGCGATGGGAGCCGGCAAGAAGGCCGCGAAGATGATTGACCGGCAGTTGACCGGGCTGGACCGCTTCGAGGAGTTGTGGCCGAAGTTCGACTACGACCACACCATCCCGCCGCCGTCCCAAGGCGGGCCGCGCAACCCGGCGCGGCTCATTGCGCCCGAACAGCGGCGCGGCAACGTGGAGGTGTCACCCACGTTCACCGAATGGCAGGCCAAGGCAGAATGCTTCCGCTGTCTGCGTTGCGACATCAAAACCAGCGGCAACGGAGAAAAATCACATTGATGCGGAGTGAAACCATGACTGCGACCAAGAAAATTTCCCTCACCATCAACGGCAAGGTCTGCACCGGCGAACCGGGACAAACCATCCTGGAAGTCGCCCGCGCCAACAAAATTGACATCCCGACGCTGTGTTATCTGAAGGAGCTGACCCCGTGGGGCGGCTGCCGGTTGTGCATCGTTGAAATCGTAGGCAGCCCGAAGATCGTGCCGTCCTGCGCCACACCGGCCGTGGACGGCTCGAAGATCATCACCGACAGCCCGCGCCTGCAGGGCCTGCGCAAGGCCACGCTGGAGCTGCTGTTCAGCGAACGCAATCACATCTGCCCGATGTGCCAGTACAACAAGGGCGACTGCGGTCTGCAGCACCAGGGCTACCTCCACGGCATCAACAATGTCCGGTACCAGTACCTCTACCCCGCCATGCCGGTGGACCTGACGGCGAAGTATTTCGGGATCGACCACAACCGCTGCATCCTCTGCGGACGCTGCGTGCGGACCTGCGACGAGATTGAAGGCGTGCACACGCTCGACGTCGCCTACCGCGGCATCCGCAACCGGGTCGTCGTGGACATGTTGAAGAAATTCAGCGAGTCCGAGACGTGCACGTCCTGCGGCGCGTGCGTCGCCAACTGCCCGACCGGCGCGTTCTTCGACAAGGCGGCGGCGTTCCGGGGCCCGCTCGCAAGCTGCCAGCAGGTGCTGACGACCTGCACCGAATGCCCGCTCGGTTGCGGCCTCAAGGTGTTCGTCAAGGAAAACCGCATCGTGAACGTCTGGGGCGACCCCGATTCCCCCGTCAATCGCGGCCATCTCTGCGTGAAAGGCCGGTACGAGACGTGGGCCGAACCGCGCGAACGCATCACCCGGCCCCTGCTTCGCGGCAAGGACGGCAAACTGCAACCCACCACGTGGGACAACGCCATCGCCGCCATCCGCAAGGCCGCCAAAGATGCCAAAAAAACGGAGAAGGCGCTGCTCGTCGGCCCGCGGGTGACCAACGAAACCGCGCAGACCATCACGAAATTCACCGGCAAAATTGACCGGCTCGGCATGTACGTGACCGCCAATGAGGCGGCGCTCTGCCACGACCCGTCTTTCAGCGCCGACGCCATGCGGAAACTGGAGGACGCGGACGCCATCATCATCATCGGCGCCCAGCCGTCCCGCGACAACCCCGTGCTCGGGGCCCGCATCCGCACCACGGTCCGCAAACGCGAGGCGAAGCTGCTGATCTTCCACGCCCGCAAGAGCGACCTGGACCAGTACGCCACCATCGGCGCCCACGAGGTCAGACTGGACCACCAGTTCTGGGACCAGGTGGCGGCGGCGCTCGAAGGCGCGCAGCGGCCGGCCATCGTGTATGGCGCGAATGCGATGACTCCGATCGGCGTGACGGTGCTGGAACGGCTCATCAAAATTTTTGAAGGCCATCCGGGCGGCCAGGAACCCGCCCTCATCGGCCTGCCGGTCGGCACCAACAGCCTCGCGCTGGCGGCCGCCGGCATCGAGGCCGTCGAAGACGTCGGCCCGTGGCTGGACGCCAAACCGCTGAAGTTCCTGCACATTGTCGCCAGCGACGCGCCCGACGGCGGCGCGCGAATGCTGGACGAGAAATACGTGCCGGGGCTGCTGGACCAGATTCCGTGCGTGGTGGTGCAGGCCGGCTACCGCTCGGCGCTCACCGACAAGGCGGCGGTCGTGCTGCCCGCCACCATCTGGTGCGAAAAGTCCGGCACCATCACCAACCTCGAAGGACGCCGGTTGTCCCTGCGGCCCGTGCTGCCCGTCAGCGGCGAGGCGCGCGAAGACGCGGCAATTTTGGAGAGTGTGTTTGCATGAACAAGACGACCCGCAAAAAAACAACGAAGAAAACCACCCGCCCGGCGGCGGCGAAGCCCGCGGTCACGGCCGGCGCGCCCGCCAAGGTGCGCGTCGCCACCATGTGGCTGAGCGGCTGCTCGGGCTGCCACATGTCGTTCCTCGACCTCGACGAGCGCCTGGTGGAATTGGTCAAGCTGATTGACATCCTGTTCAGCCCCATCGTGGACACCAAGGTGAAGGACATGCCGCAGGTGGATGTTGGCATTGTCGAGGGCTGCGTGAACAACACCGACCAGGAACACGAGTTGCGGATGCTGCGCGACCGCTGCAAGATTCTCATCGCGCTCGGCGACTGCGCCTGCACCGGGAACATCCCGGCCCTGCGCAACCAGTTCCCGTTGAAGGACTGCCTGGCGCGCGCCTACGAGCAGGCCGAAAGCAACCGCATCAGTTGCATCCCCAACGATCCCGTCGTGCCGAAGCTGTACCCGAAGGCGCGCCCGCTCCAGGAGGTGGTGAAGGTGGACCTCCACATCCCCGGCTGCCCGCCGGACGCCGACGTGATCTGGTACGCCCTGACGGAATTGCTGGCCGGCCGCACGCCGCAGTGGAACGAGAAGAATTTGAGGTACGACTGACATGATAACCAAGACCATCACCATCAACCCGGTGACCCGCATCGAGGGTCACGCCAAGATCACCATCCATCTCGACAGCCGGGGCGAGGTGGACGACGCGCGTTTCCACGTCGTGGAGTTTCGCGGTTTTGAAAAGTTTTGCGAAGGCCGGCATTTCACCGAGATGCCGCAAATCACCCCGCGCATCTGCGGCATCTGCCCCGTCAGCCATTTGCTCGCCAGCGCCAAGGCCTGCGACGCCGTCGTCGGACGCGAGATTCCGCAAACGGCGAAGCAGCTGCGCGAACTGATGCACATGGGCCAGATCATCCAGTCCCACGCGCTCAGCTTCTTCCATCTCAGCGCGCCCGACCTGCTGCTCGGCTACGACGCTGACCCGGCCATCCGCAACATCGTCGGCCTCATCCAGCAGAAGCCCGACATTGCCATCAAGGGCGTGCGGCTGCGCAAATTCGGCCAGGAACTCATCAAGCTCGTCGGCGGCCGCAAGATTCACGCGGATTTCACGGTGCCCGGCGGCGTGAACAAGGCGCTCACCACCGCGCAACGCGACGAAATCCTCAAGGGCCTGCCCGAGGCGTTCGGCCACGCGAAGTTCGCGCTCGACCTGCTCAAAGGCTACCACAAGGGACACCTCGCGGAGGTCGAGGACTTCGCCAGCTTCGATTCCAACTACATGGGCCTCGTCCAGCCGGACGGCGCGCTGGAGTTGTATGATGGCAACCTGCGCTTCTGCGACGCTGACGGCAAAATTGTGCACGACCAGGTTTCCCCGTCGAAATACCTCGACTACATCAGCGAGGCGGTCGAGCCGTGGTCGTATATGAAGTTTCCCTTCATCTCGGCGCTCGGCTATCCGCAGGGCATGTATCGCGTGGGGCCGCTCGCGCGCCTGAACGCCTGTAGCCGCATTGCCACGCCGCTGGCCGACGCGGAGTTGAAGGTCTGGCGCGCCAAAGGCCGCGTGCAGGCCAGTTCGTTCTACTATCATTGGGCGCGGCTCATCGAGGTGCTGTATGGACTCGAACGCGCGCAGCAGTTGCTGGAAAGCCCCGACATCACCAGCACCGACATCCTGGTGCCGAACCAGCCGACCCGGCGGGAAGGCGTGGGCGTGATTGAAGCGCCGCGCGGCACGTTGATCCATCATTACTGGGTGGACGCCGATGGCCGGATTGAGAAGGCCAACCTGATTGTTTCCACCGGCCACAACAACCTGGCGATGAACCGCGGCGTGCAGGCTATTGCAAAGAAATACGTCAAGGCGAAGAAACTCAAGGAAGGCATGCTCAACCGCGTCGAGGCGGTCATCCGCTGCTACGACCCCTGCCTGAGCTGCGCCACCCACGCCGTCGGCCAGATGCCGATGCAAGTCGAACTGGTGGACGCCGGCGGCCAGGTGTTGCAAATCCTGCAGCGCAATAGCACAATCTGACGGTGGCGTGCCTGTTTGGTGTCCACGCTTCAGGTGTGTTTGTTCGGTGTCCACGCTTCAGCGTGTCCGGTGGCAAACGCTGCCGCGAAATAGCACGATTTAACCTGAAATCCGAAAGAAGCCCGAAACTCGAAACCCGAAACCACGCCGGACGGAATTCGCACCGGCGGGTTGACATCGAAGGGTTTCCTTCGGCATTCGGCATTCGGATTTCTTTCGGCATTCGGATTTCGGATTTCGGATTTTCCTTATGAAGACCCTCATCATCGGCCGCGGCGGCCACCATCTTTCCATTTGACGACTCTGTCGTCATTTGCCATGATATATGACGAAACCTATGGCAAATGTCAGAATCACTGGCGAGCCGGCCTACGTGCGGCGGGCACTGGATCTTGGCGCCCTGGTGGCGAAAAAGTCGCACCTCCTGCTCGGTCCGCGTCAGACGGGCAAAACCGCCCTGCTCCGGCGCGCACTGCCGGAGGCGCGCGTGTATGACCTGCTGGACGCCGGCATGTACCTGGCGCTCAGTCACCGGCCGTCGCGTCTGGCCGAGGAACTGGGGCCAAAAGACAAGGTCGTCGTGATTGACGAGATACAGCGGTTGCCGGAACTGCTGAACGAAGTGCACCGCTTGATCGAGGAGCGCGGCGTGCGGTTCCTGCTCACCGGCTCCAGCGCCCGGAAACTGCGCCGGGGCGGCGTGAACCTGCTGGGCGGCCGCGCCCGAACGATGCACCTGCATCCGCTGACCTGCCGCGAGCTGGGCGCGCAATTTGACCTGCGCCGGGCATTGACGCATGGGTTGCTGCCGTCCATCTACTTCTCCGACAATCCGCGGGCGGATTTGCAGGCGTACATGGGGTCGTACCTGCAACAGGAGATTTTGGCCGAAGGCGCGACCCGCAACCTGCCGGCCTTCAGCCGGTTCCTGCACGTGGCGGCGTTGTGCAACGGCACGATCGTCAACTTCACCAACGTGGCCAACGACGCCCAGGTCGCGCGCACGACCATCTACGAGTATTTCGGCATCCTGCAGGACACGTTGCTGCTGCAGGAACTCCCCGCCTGGCGGAAAACCCGGAAGCGCAAGCCGCTCGTCTCCTCGAAGTATTACTTCTTCGACGTGGGCGTGGCGACGGCGTTGCAGGGCCGGGAAGCGCGGCCCGGCACGCCGGAGTTCGGCGCGTCGTTCGAGACGTACCTGATGCACGAATTGACGAGCTACCGCGACTACAAGTCGGGCGAACCGTTGAGCTACTGGCGGTCAACGTCCGGTTTCGAGGTGGATTTCATCCTGGGCGATCACACCGCCATCGAGGTCAAAGCCAGGGAAAACGTGACGCCGCAGGACCTGAAGTCGTTGCGCGCCCTGGCCGAGGAAAAGAACCTGAAACGCTACCTGTGCGTCAGCCTCGAACCCCGCCGCCGGCAAGTCGAAGGCGTGGTCATCCTCCCCTACCGCCAGTTTCTCGAGGCGCTGTGGGACGGGGAGTTCCGATGATGGCAAATCTGAAACAATTCATAAAAACCCTCATTATCGGCTACGGCAACCAGAGCCGCCGCGACGACGGCGTCGGCTGGTTCGTCCTCGAACAACTGGCCGCGTTGGACCTCCCCAACGTGGAACTGGAGACCGGCCAACAGCTTGAGGTCGAAGCCGCGGAAACCATCAGCCGTTACGACGCCGTCATTTTCGTGGACGCCGCAATTCCCGAAGCGCTCGAGCCGGTCCAGCGCACCGTCGTCACGCCCAACTTCCAGAGCCACGCCGTGGCCCATTACCTGACGCCGGCGGATGTGTTGTCGCTGTGCAAAACACTCTACCACCAGGAGCCGAAGGCCGTCCTGTTCAGCATCCGCGGTCGCGATTTCAATTTCGGCACCACCCTCTCCCCGGAAGTCGAACAAGCCGCGCGCGAAGTTGTGAAGCAAATCGTCGAAATCATCCACAGCGGTGAACTTTAACCACGAAAGATGCGAAAGGCAGGGCGCATTATACCATTTCCCGATAATAATCGGCACCTATTCCAGACGGTAGGGCCGTGCTGCTGCGCGGCCATCATACCCGGCGGCGCAGCTCCGATAGATCGCGAGCCGGCAGCGCCACCCTACCCATGGCACCGATTGTCTCTGGGAATTGGTATTACTCGGTGCTCTCCGCCTGCTTGCGACCTGTCGGAGCCTGCTCGCGACACCGACTTTGTCGCGTGCTCGCGGAAACGGAGTTTATCGGAGCCTGCTCGCGATTTATCGGAGTTGCCTCCTGTTCCGTCAATTCGCGGACTGAGTTTTATTACTGCAATACGTGAGGCGGATTAACCGAGCTGCTGAGGCTGCAAGAGATCTGAGGAATGGCACCCACTGTGTCTATAATGTAGGAGCCGCCCGCCGGACAACTGGGAATGCTGCCGCTGGAGTTTAGCTTGATATAGGGCGTCAGATCAGTAATCAAGCTGGGAGCCGGGTCCCCCGTCTTTTTCCCTTTTTCCAGCGCCCATTCAGTGACTGCACCGTCAATCTGATGCATGTTGTTAATGCAAGCATTGGCTTGTGCTGTTGAGCGGACATACATAAAATTGGCAATGGCAATCGTCGCCAACAAGCCGATAATGGCCACGACAATCATGATTTCCACCAGTGTGAAGGCTGCCAAACGCGAGGCTTTAATTGTCCTTTTCGACCGCATAATGGTGTAAACCAGCAGCGGCTATGCCAGAATCCAGTCCTTACTGGCCCCTTTTTAAGGATTGGACGGGAGCAATTTTTTCAGAGCGGTCGCGGCTTCAGGATTTCCGGCGGCGGCGGCTTTTTCAAAATATTCTTTTGCCTTGGAGGGGTCTTTATTCACCCAATCGCCATCACGATAACGCTCCCCCATGCGGAACAAAACATAAGCATCTCCCTTGGCAGCTAGATCCTGATTATATTTCAATGCGGCGGCCTTACCGCCTTCTTCTTTTGTTCAGCAATGGCCTTGGCGGCGGCAATTTGTTCCGGGGTGAGAGGCATAGGAGGCGAAGGCGTCCAAATAATCCCCTGGTCCAATTTATGAATTGTTCGAGAAGCCCCAAGAACGTGGTATAAGAATACAGGCCTGCAGGTTTCGCCCCATAAAAATTTGGCGGCATAATCGTCTCACCCTCTGCAAACTGATAAGGGAAATTGGCAACAAAAAAATCCACCCCCCACTCATTTTCTAAAACATCATGGGCTCCCCAGAAACCACTCACCAGAACTCCATCTGGCAAAACCTGTGTAATGGTTCCAGACCATTTAACCCACCCAGTAGCGGCTGATGGATGGTTTGTGGCCCCATTAATAATTCTTCACGGGTACCTGGACCAACCCCAATCTGGGCCTTTTCATAATCGGCTTGTGAAAACAGTTCCTGAGCAAGAGCAAGATCGGATCAGAAAAAACAAGCAGAATGCGGCTGACAATGGCGCGAAGATACGGGACGGAACTTTCATTTTCATGGCATTTTTTATCCAGGCACGGGTTCAATTGGACGGATTCCAAATGTATTTTCCGGCCGCGTTAATGTAACCGGTTTTGTGGCCCACTTTCACGCGCGCCAAACCGTCGGCAAAGGCCATCGCTTCATCGAACTGCGGGTTGATGACGAACTTGCCGCTCTTGTCAATGAACCCCCAACGTCCACCCATGCGCACGCCCGCCAGCCCTTCGGAAAACTCGGCGGCGTCCTCGAATTGCGGATTGATGGCGAACTTGCCGGCAGGGTCAATGAAACCCCAAGTCTTGCCCAAACGTGCCGGCGCCAGTCCCTTCACAAACGAATGCACGTCCTCGAACTGCGGGTTGATGACCATTTTTCCGGTCTTGTCAATAAAGCCCCAGCGCCGCGCCATTCGGATCGCCGCCAGTCCTTCGGAAAACGAACCGGCTTTTTCAAACTGCTGGTTGATGACAATCTTGCCGGCGGGGTCGATGTAACCAAAGCGGCCGCCGAGTTCGATGGCCGCCAGCCCCTCGGAAAAGTCGGCGGCGTCCTCGAACTGCGGGTTGATGACGATCTTGCCGGCCTTGTCAATGAAGCCAAAACGGTGGTTGAGCTTGATCGAGGCACGACCTTCGGTGAAGGTTCCGGCAGCGTCGAATTGCGGGTTGATGACATACTTGCCCTCGGGATTGACATAGCCGCAGCGGCCGCCGACCACGATCGCCGCCAGCCCGTCGCTGAACGGGCCGGTCTTGTCGAACTGGGGGTTCACGACCATCTTGCCCGAAACATTCACGTAGCCCCATTTGCCGAGCCGTACTTCGGCCAGTCCCGAAGCAAACGGTTCAGCCCGTTCGAATTGCGGGTTGATCACGAGGCTGCCGGACTTGTCCGCAAATCCCCAGCGGTCACCAACGACGACCGGGAAAAGTCTTGCGGCGCGTGCATCAGCCAATGACAAGGCCAGCGCGGCAAAGAGAGGAAGGATAAAAAGCCTGTTTTTTTTCATAACGTGGCAGGAATTCATTTTTTTGGGACGCGTCGCGGACACGGAAAATTTGTCGCCGGTCCGGCGGTTCATGCGGCGAGTATATTCTGAGACCAACGGGAGTCAACGGGTGAATCGCGAAGCCCTTTCCCTATTCCCCGGACGTTTCCCTGCCCAAGTATTTCTTTTCGGCGGTGTCAACGCGGATTATTTCGCCGTTGGCGATGAACAGCGGAACCATGATTTGGAGGCCAGTTTCGAGCTTCGCCTCCTTCCAGGACGAGTTCAAGCCGCCCCGACCGGGCGGAGCGGTGTCCACAACTTTGAGCGGTATTTGCGGCGGCAAGACGATGTCGAGGAGCCGGCCATCGAGCCGCAGGGCTTTATATTCCTCGTTCTCCTTGAGAAACCCGCGGCGCTCACCGAGTTGTTCGTTGCTGAACTCGAACTCCTCGAAAGTCTCGGCATCAATGAAAACCTGCCGGTCGGACTGCGCGTAGCTGTAAGTAACGCGGCGGGTTTCCAGTGGGGCCACGGCCACGCGCTCGTTTTCGGCGAAAACGCGGTCAATGAGGCGGCCGGTCGTGAGGTGGCGCAGGCGGGTGTGGAGTTTGTGTCGGGTCTGGGCGGTGCCGCTGGTGTGCAAATCCTCGATGACGTGGGGGGCGCCTTCCAGCAGCAGAACCATCTGGCGTTTGAACTCGGATGGCAGAATCGTTTGCATATTGTCGTCCCCCGCAAATGCCGGGATATTTTGGCGGCTACGAAGGTTGCTTAATCGAAGCTTTAGCGTGAACCCTGCGTGGCGTCAACTACTTCAGACCCACTACTTCAGACCCGCGCCCGTGCCGCCCGGTGCCCGTGCGGAAGCACCTCGAAGAATCGCTCCCAATCTGCCGTGAACGAGCCGACGCGGCTGCCTGCTTCCTCCTCGCCCGTCAGGATGACGAAGTATGAGAACGCCCGCCTCCTGACCGGGGCGGGTTTTCGGCCGGTGCCTGCCGGGGGATGAAATTCCGTTGCAATGCGGCTTGCGGTTGAATCCGTGCTTCGCCGATAATTCCATCTTTCTGAAAGACGGCTGAACCGCCTGGAAGATCAAGAACAAGAAAGTTGAGGGTTGAGACTTGATGGTTGAGAGAATTCTGGTGCGAAGGCCCCTGTTTTCACAGGTGGTTCCCGGCTGCCTGCTGCTGGCGTGGTTTGCCGGCAGCGGCTGCTCCATTCATCGCTATGCGCTCAACAAGACGTCCGATGCCGTGGCCCAAAGCGGCACCACTTATGCCAGCGATGATGATCCCGAACTGGTCAAGGCCGCGGCGCCGTTCGGCCTGAAACTCACGGAGAGTCTGCTGGCGGAGAACCCGCGGCATCTGGGCCTGCTGACTTCGGCGGCCAGCGGATTTACCCAGTATGCCTATGCCTTTGTGCAGGAGGAAGCCGACGAAGTGGAACCGCAGGACTTCGCCGCCGCCGAGGCGATGCGGGCGCGGGCCCGGCGTCTCTACCTGCGCGCCCAGAGATACGGCTTGCGCGGTCTCGAAGTGAAGCACCCCGGCTTCGGGAAGGCTTTGCTGACCAATCCCAAAGCAACCGTCCGCACGGCCACGAAACCGGATGTGCCACTGCTCTATTGGACGGCGGCAGCGTGGGCTTCGGCGATTTCCCTTTCCAAGGACAACCCCGAACTCGTCGGACAGATTCCGGCCATGGAAGCATTGATTGACCGGGCGCTGGAGCTGGACGAGAGCTACGGCCATGGCTCGATTCACACCTTCATGATCTCTTACGAGATGAGCCGGGCGGGCGCGGCCGGCGATCCGGCGGCGCGCGCCCGCAAACATTTCGAACGCGCCATGGCTCTGGCCAGGGGAACCGACGCCTCGCCGCTGGTCGCGTTGGCGGAGGCGGTGGCCATTCAAAAACAGGACGTGAAGGAATTTGAATCGCTGCTGAACCGGGCATTGGCTGTCAATCCTGATGCCAATCCGGACACCCGGCTGCTGAACACCGTGATGCAGCGCCGGGCGCGCTGGCTCCTGTCACGCCAATCAGAATTATTTTTAATCGAATCAAAATGAACCTTTTCCTAAATCTTGTAGGAGTCGAGGTGACGAGGCTCATTCTGAAGGCAAAATGAAGAAGGAAGAATGCAGAATGCAGGAATGAAACAAAGCGGACAAAGTCTGTGGCAGCCTTTTTTTCATTCATCATTCTGCCTTCCGCATTTGAAATGAACCTCGTTGCCCCGGCTGCTACGAGGCTTTAAACTGCATCAAATGAAAATGAAACTTACCAAGTTGGGATTGGTTGCGTTGGTCCTGGGGTTCCTCGTTCCGGTTAATCGCGTGGTGGGCGCCGAACCGGTGAAGGTGCGGCTGGGGACGCTGGCACCGAAAGGATCGTCCTACACCAAACATCTTCAAGCCATGGGCGAACAATGGCGCTCGGCGCCGGGCGGCGGTGTGCAACTGACGATTTATCCCGATGGCACCATGGGCAGCGAAGCCGACATGGTGCGCCGCATGCGCCTGGGCCAGTTGCAGGCCGCGATGGTGACGACCTCGGGCCTCACGGAGATTGAGCCGGCGGTGGCCGGGCTTCAAACCATCCCAAAATGCTTTCGCACGCTCGAGGAGGTGGATTACATCGGCGAGAAATTGCAGCCGATGCTCGAAAAACGTCTGGAAGCAAAAGGCTTCGTCGTGCTCTTCTGGTCCGACACCGGCTTCGTCCGCTTCTTCTCCAAGCACCCCATGATTTCGCCCGATGATCTCAGGAAGACCAAGCTCTTTGTCTCCGCCAACCGCGCCCCGGAATTGAACGCTTACCACCTGGTCGGCTGCAATCCCGTTTCGCTGGAAGTCTCCGACATCCTGCCCGGCCTCCAGACCGGGTTGATTGACTGCGTGTGCCTGCCGCCGACCATCGCCCTGGCCATTCAGCTCGACTTGCCAGCTCCCCACATGCTCGATATGAACTGGGTGCCGCTGGTCGGCGCCGCCATCATCAATAAAAAAACCTGGGACAGCCTTTCGCCCGAGGCCCAGGAAGCCCTGCGCAAATCGGCCCGGGAAGCCGGCAAACTCATCAAAGCCGACGGCCGGCGCGAAAACGTGGAATCCATCGAGGCGATGCGCAAACGCGGACTGAAAATCCACACGTTGACGCCGGAACTCGACGCCGAATGGGATCGAACAGTCGAGAATGCCTGGCCCAAGATTCGCGGGACGGTTGTTCCCGCTGACATTTATGATGAGGTCATGAGCCAGTTGAAAACATTCCGCGCCGCGCAAGAAGGGGCCAGGAAGTGACCAGCGAAACGCCCGTTGCAGTTTCCAACCCGGTCGAACCGGTCCGGGAGCCGGCCGGCCGCTTCCGCCGGCTCTGGGAGGCGGAGAATCTTTTGGTCGCGCTGGCACTGGCCGCGCTGATGCTTCTGCCCCTCATCGAAATCGTTGGACGCAAACTCTTCCATGGTGGTCTTAGCGGCGGGGCGTCCCTGCAACAGCATCTGGTTTTGATCATCGGCCTGTTGGGCGGCATGTTTGCCGCGCGCGACCGCCGTCTGCTCAGCCTCTCGACGCTGACAACTTTTCTCAAAGGCCGCTGGCAGACGTTCGCGCGCGTCTTCAGCAGCGCCTTTGCCGCGGGCATCACCGTTTTTCTCTGTCTGGCGGCGCTGCAACTGGTGCAGTCGGAAAAAGGGGGCGGCAAAATTCTGGCCTACGGAATTCCGCTGTGGACCGTTCAACTCATCATGCCGCTGGGCTTTGGCGTCATTGCGTTGCGGCTGCTGTGGCACGCGGCGGACACCTGGCGCGGACGGCTGGTCGCGTTGCTGCTGGCCGGAAGCATGATTTGGATCGGGTTTCATCCGCCACTGTCACCCGCCCGGCTGGTGGTGCCCGGACTGGTGGCCTTGCTGGCGGCGGTGGTGCTCGGCGCGCCCATCTTTGTCATGCTGGGCGGCGCGGCCCTGATTTTATTTTGGGGCGACGATACGCCCATCGCCTCGATTTCGCTGACGCACTATTCGATGGTGACCAACCCCATGCTGCCGACGCTCCCGCTGTTCACGCTGGCCGGCTATTTTCTCGCTGAAGGCGGGGCATCCAAGCGGCTGATCCGGGTTTTCCAGGCTTGGTTGGGGCAATTCCGCGGCGGCCCGGCCATTGTCACCGTCCTGGCGTGCGCGTTTTTCTCTTCCTTCACCGGCGCGTCGGGCGTGACCATTCTCGCGCTGGGCGGACTGCTCATGCCGGTGCTGATGGGCGCGGGCTATTCCGAGCGTTCCACCCTGGGAATCCTCACCGGTTCGGGTGGCCTGGGGCTGCTGTTCCCGCCATCGCTCCCGCTGATTCTTTTCGCCATCGTTGCCAGTTCCAACGCCACGGGCGCCGGCGTAACCATTGAAAAAATGTTTCTGGGCGGCCTTGGGCCCGGCGTGCTGCTGGTGGGCATGGCCATCTGGCTGGGCATGCGCCTGGGACCAAAAAACACCGGCAGCCACCGCGGATTTGACCGGGGCGAGGCGGGACGCGCGGTCTGGGCGGCCAAGTGGGAATTGCTCCTGCCGATCGTCGCGCTGGTCGCGCTCTTTGGCGGATTCGCCACCCCGGTTGAAGCGGCGGCTGTCACCGCCTTTTATGCGTTTGTAATCGAAACCTTTTTCTATCGCGACTTCAAGGGGCCGCGGGACGTTGCGCGCGTCATGGCCGAGTGCGGGCTGCTGGTGGGCGGTGTGCTGCTCATTTTGGGCGTGGCACTGGGATTCACCAATTACTTGATTGACGCCCAGATTCCGGGCCGCGCGGTGGAATGGGTCACCGGGACGGTGCATTCGAAGTATGCCTTCCTCCTCGCGCTGAATGTGTGTCTGCTGCTGGTGGGCTGCGTGATGGACATGTATTCCGCGATTGTGGTGGTGGTGCCGATCATCGTGCCGCTGGGAATGGCCTACGGCATTGACCCGGTTCACCTGGGAATCATTTTCCTGGCCAACATGGAACTGGGGCTGTTGACCCCGACCGCCGGCATCAACATCTTTCTTTCGTCCTATCGTTTCAAAAAACCGGTCCTGCAAGTTTCGCGGGCCGTCATCCCGATGCAATGCGTCCTCATCGTTGGCCTGCTGTTGATCACTTATTTTCCCGCCCTGACCACGTTCCTGCCGCGCTGGTTGGGAAGATAATAGGTCGGTTGAGGGTTGATGGATGGTTGATGGATGAATGTTGAGGGTTGAGGGTTATTGGAATTCAGAAGTCAGAAGTCAGAACATTCAACGCTCAACATTCAACTCCGATAAATCGCGAGCAGGCTCCGACTTGCGTCGCGAGCAGGCATTCAACGTTCAACTCCCAAACCCGAGACCCCAGATCCGAGACCCAACCCCCTCACCGCGCGCGCCGGGTCAACATCATCCGTCCGATGTCGCTGACCACGTCCCAGGCCGGGCCGGGGAACTTATGCAGTTGCACGAGCACGTCTTCGAACGCGTTCAGGAACCACACCGCATCTGCTTCGCTGATGATCAGCGGCGGCAACAGCTTGATGACATCTACGTTGTGTCCGGCCACTTGGGTAATGATGTGATGCTTGTCCAGCAGCGGAATGATGGCTGCTTGCGGAAACAGGCTCTTGTCCATCTTGTGCATCAGCGCCCAGGCGGTTTTGAGGCCGAGGGATTTCGGCGGCCCAAATTCGATGGCGATCATCAGCCCGCGCCAGCGGACATCCTTGAGGAACTCGAACCGTGGAATCATGGCGCGCAGGCCCTCCCCAATGCGATTGCCCATCCGTTCCGCATTCGGGATGAGCTGCTCCCGGTCCAGCACGTCCAGCGCCGCCAGTCCGGCGACCATCGCGAAGCTGCCCTGGCTGAACGTGGAGCTGTGCACCACCGAGCGCTGCATGCTGGAAAAAACCTTCTCGTGAATCCACTTCTTGCACAGCACGGCGCCCACCGGCACGAAGCCGCCGGAGAGTGTCTTGGCCAGCACCACGATGTCCGGGTCCACATCACCGTCATGCTCGATCGCCAGAAATCGCCCCGTGCGCCCCATGCCCGACTGCACCTCATCGGCGATGAAAATCGCCCCGTGCTGGCGGCAAAGCCGGGCGGCCTCGCGCAGGTAGCCCGGCGAAGGGATATTCACTCCCTTGCCCTGGATCGGCTCGACCACAAAAGCGGCGACATCTCGTTTGCCCAGTTCCCGTTCGAGCGATTCCAGATCGTTGAAGGGTATCTGGCGGCAGTCCGGCAAAAACGGGGTGAAACCCTCGCGGAAATTTTCATCGCCATTCAGGGAAAGGGCGCCATAGGTCAACCCATGAAAAGCCTTCTCGCAATACAGGATGGCCGGCCGGCCCGTGACACATTTGGCATACTTGAGGGCCGTTTCGATGCCTTCCGCGCCGGAGTTGGTGAAAAACACCATGTCGAGCTGGTTGGGCATCCGCTTCTTCAATTCCGCCGCGAGCAACCCGCTGAGCAGTGGCGCCTCCATTTTGACCAGGCTGGGGTAATTCAGCCCGAGGAACTCCGTCAACACGCGGCGGACTTCCGGATGGTTTCGGCCCAGACCGAACACGCCGTAGCCGGACAGCATGTCCAGGTACTGAATCCCCTGGACGTCCCAGAGGTAAGGTCCTTCGGCGCGGGTATAACAGCGGTCAAAACCAATGGTTTTCAGCGTGCGGACATTCGCGGGGTTTACGTGCTCGTGGTGCAATTCGTAGTTGCGGCCCTCGTGCTCCCGCAGCAAGGCCCGGATATCCAGGCCGGCAGTCGTTGGTTTCTGCATTTCAGTATCTAACAGCATAGGGGTCTGGTCAGGTTTCGTAACCGCTATTCCGATTCTTCCGACAGTGTGGCATGAAGCCGCAACGAAATGAACTTTTTTCTTCCCGTTGTTTCCCGTCACCGGCACGGATTGGGAGGGCGCGGCCCTGTTCCGCACTGCGATGATCCTGATGAGCCACTGTAGCGTCGGCTGTTCGGCGTTCAGTGTTCGATGAATCGCGAGCTACGGCGCGACAAGTTAGATTTCGGCGCGGCAAGGGGGCTGTAACCAACATTCAACACTCAACATTCAACATTCAACATTCAACTTTGAACGGAGACAGGCTGGAAGCGCTGTCCTGCGTTGCTTTGCGCCTTTGCGTGGCAAAGAAAGGTTTGGGAGTTCCGTCCCGCCTCGCGGGACGGCCCGGACCGGCTAAAGACGGGACCAGCCTTCGCTCGGCTGCTTCGGCGCGGCAGGCACCGAACAATAATTCGAGGACGAGGACGAGGACGATTCAGGGCTTAATGAAACTCGCGGTCGCGCGTCACGACCGGGCTGCCGTGACTTGTGGTCATCTCAAGGGATTTCTTGGGGCAAACTTCCACGCAGTAGCCGCAGGTGATGCAGCGCAAACGGTCAATGGCCCATTTCTTTTGCGCGCGGTTCACCAGCAGCGCGCCGGTGGGACATTTCTTCGCGCAAATGTTGCAATAGACGCAGTTGTCCTTCGTGAAAATCAACTGGCCGCGCGAACCGGCCAGCGCCTTCCGCGGTTCGAAGGGATAGCGGGTGGTCGGCGGCTTGGTCAGCGCCCACTTCAGGGCCAGTTTGGACATTTCGAAGTAACCCATATCACCTTTCCGTACAACTGATGCAGGGATCAATCGTGAGCACAATCATCGGCACGTCGGCCAGGTCGCAACCGGGCAATATCTTCAACATGGCCGGCAGATTGGCAAAGGTCGGCGTGCGCACGCGAAACCGCTGCAGGTTTTTGGTGCCGTTGGCTTTCAAATGGTAAACCACCTCGCCGCGCGGCTGTTCGGTGCGCATGATGGTCTCGCCGGTGGGATTGCCGGTGACTTTCACGGCGATCTCGCCGTCGGGAATCTTCGCGAAGGCCTGCCGGATGATCTGGACTGACTGGAAAAGTTCCTCGCAACGGACGGCGCAACGGGCGTAAGAATCGCCTTCCGTGCGCGTGACCGGTTCCACCTGGATGTCCTTGAACGCGGCGTAACCCTGCTGGCGCATGTCTTGCGCCACGCCGCTGGCCCGGAGCATCGGGCCGACGCAGCCGAGGTCCCAGGCTTCCTGTTTCGAGAGCACGCCGATGCCGCAGAGCCGCGCCTTCACCGAGCGGTCATTGAGAAACACCTTGGTGATGTCCCGCAGGTCCTGCTCAATCCCATCCAGGTCTTTCAAAATAGTCTTGATGGTTTCGGCATTTATGTCGCGCCGCACGCCGCCGATCTTGCAGGAGCCGAAAATGACGCGGCCCCCGGTGGTGGCTTCGATGATGTTGAGCACCTTTTCGCGCACGCGCCAGGAGTGCATGAACAGGCTTTCAAAACCCATGCCGTCGGCCATCAACCCCAGCCAGAGCAGATGGCTGTGGAGGCGGGAGAATTCGCCCCAAACCGTCCGCAGATACAGCGCGCGGGGCGGCACCTGAACGTTCATGATCGTCTCGATCGCCTGGCAATAAGTTTGCCCGTGGATGAAGCTGCAGATGCCGCAGATGCGTTCGGCGACATAGACGAATTCGACGTAGTCCTTCGTTTCCGCCAGCTTTTCCAGCCCGCGATGGATGAAACCGATGGACGGCCGCGCCTCGATGACTTTTTCGTCTTCGACGACGAGATCGAGATGGATCGGCTCCGGCAACACCGGGTGCTGCGGGCCGAAGGGAATGACAGTGCGTGGCATAAAAATTTATTTGGTTGCCCCCGGGTTGGCGGCGGGGGCGGGGGCGCAGGAGGCCGTGGCCGCGCCGGGCGCCGGGGCCGCCGCGCTGCTGGCGCACGCCACTTTGGTGCTGCCAAACGGGAACTTGATTGCCGTTTTGTAAAAGTTGCCGTGAAAGTCGACGGTCAATCCGTCCACCTTCACGTTGAACAGATCGTGGATTTCATTCTCGTAAAGTATCGCACAGCCATAGATCGAACTGATGCTTGGCACGCAGGTATCAACCCCGGGAAGAGACAGGCGTAAATTGGTGAGACGGCTGTTGAGATCGAAGCTGTAGGTCAGCTCAACCTGCTCGGGCAGCCGCGTGGCGCTCATTTGCACCAGCCGATGCCCCTGCTCGCGTTTGGCCCGGACTTTGTCCAGCAACGTGTCAACCGTGATGAGTTCGATGTTTTGTTCCTGGCTCATTTGCGTTCCTTTTGCAGATAGACCCACGTGATGGCGGGCGTGAACGGCTCGGTCTTGAACTCCTGATAGCCCTGTGCGTGAAACTGGAACAGGTTCCTTTCACTCCGGTGGCCGGTTTTGACCTCAAAACGTTTCGCGTTGGGAAAGGTTTTTTCGATCTCCTCCACCAGCCGGCGTCCGATGCCACGACCGCGAAAGTAAGGGTGAACAATCACCCGGCTGATGCATGCCGTGTCGTCCACGGCGTGGCCGCGCACGGAGCCGATGATCTTGCCGTTGACCACGGTCTTGATGAAGACCTGCTCCGGACGTTCGAAATCCTTCTGAAGTTCTTCGAGCGTCTGCTGCAAGGCCGGCAGGCTGTCGTCGCCGTAGATTTCCGCCTCGCTCTGGTAGGCGGTCTTTTGCAGCGCGAGGATTTCCGGCGCGTCGCTTTTCTTCGCGCGCAGGTAAAGCGCCTGGTCGAGGCTGTTGGCGAGGGAGGTCATCTCCTTCTGCTTTTTCTCCAGGACGCCGAGCGCCTGGACGACCCCGTCAATGATCGCCTCGGGCCGCGCCGCGCAACCCGGCACGTACACGTCCACCGGAATTACGCTGTCCACGCCGCCGGAGATGTTGTAGCACTCGCGGAAGATGCCGCCGCTGGCCGCGCAGGCGCCGACCGCCACCACCACCTTCGGCTCCGGCAACTGGTGATAGATGTTGCGAATGACGTCCTTGCTCTGTTCGTTGACCGCGCCGGTGACCAGGAAAATGTCCGCGTGCTTCGGGTTGCCGGTGTTGATCACGCCCAGACGCTCGACGTCGAAGATCGGCGTCAGGCAGGCGAGCGTTTCGATGTCGCAGCCGTTGCAACTCGAAGCGTCGTAGTGGATGATCCAGGGTGATTTGGTAAAGCCAGACATAGCATCATTCCTACCGCAGCAGGGAAAGAATTAGAATGTTTCCAAAGCCCAGCACCGCCGCGACAATCCAGGCGCTCTTCAGCGCCGTTTGCCACTTGAGCCGGGCGAACACGTTGTCCACCAGAATGATTAACCCAAACACCAGCAGCGATACCGCGATTCCAAGCGCCGGTATCGAAGCGAAGAACAAATAAACCCAGCCCAGCAGAAAGACGCTTTCATACCAGTGCGCAATCTCGATCATCGCCAGCGTGCGGCCGGAGAACTCGGTGGTGATGCCGCTCACCAGTTCCTGGTGGGCATGGTGCGAGCAGGACAGATCGAACGGCGATTTGCGGAACTTGATTTCCAGCGTGAAGAGAAAGCCGAGGAAAATTCCCGGCAGCGCCAGCACGAGCAGCGTGGGATGGCTGGCAATTTCATTCACGGCAAAGCTTTTTGTGACCATGTACATCCCGATGGCCGTCAGCAGCACCATCGGTTCATAGGCCATCATCTGGATCAGTTCGCGTTCCGCGCCGATGAAGCTGTAAGGCGAACTGGCCTTGTAAGCGCCGAGCACGAAGAAGATCGCCGCCAGCGTCAGCGCGAAGATCACCAGCAGCAAATCCGCTCCGCCAAAGAACAGCCCGCCGGTGAAGATCGCCAGCAAGAGAAAGAAAAAGATGTAGTGGTTCTGCGAGCGGCGGACGACGACATTCTCCTTCTGCAGGAGCTTCCGCACGTCGTAGAACGGCTGAAAAATCGGCGGACCCTGGCGCGATTGCATCCGCGCCGAAATCCGGCGGTCCCAACCCGCCAGCAAACCGCCGACGATGGGCGCCGCCACCAGATAAATGAGCAAACGAATCCAAGGGTTCATAGACAATACAAATGTAAAGCGGTAGGGACGCGTTGCTGCGCGTCCTGGTCCCGCAAAGCGGGATCGGCCCTACCAAAACGCAAAACTTTTCCGGTGATTTGCATCATAAACAAGCCATTACGAACATCACCAGCAACAAAGCCGCGCTGCCAACCACGCCCCAGCGCGAAAGCCAGGCTTCACTTAAAATGTTGTGCAGGTAGTAGTTGCCGATGGTGACGTTTTGCACCGAATTGGCCGAGCCGACGAAACGCGTGCTGCTGTGCAGATTCGCGCCGCCGAGGTAGGCATCCGTCACCCGCACGCCGCGCCCGTAGTTGATGAAGGTAATCGGGAACAGCATGACCATCGCCATCATGATCGTCATGATGATGATGTTGCCCTTGCCAATGATGTCGCCATCCGGCAGGGCCGCGGAGTGGAAATACACCTCTGCGACATAGGGTGCGATGAAGTAGGTGGAAATGAGCGGGAAGAGCAGGCAGGCCAGGAAGGTCGCCACGGACAAACCGTGCAGGGCGATGGATTCGCCCAGCTCCAGTTCCTTCTCGATGCGCTTGTGCGGCTCGACCACTTCCACCAGTTTGCCCATCCATTTGACCCAGAAGAACAACGTGGCGGCACTGCCGAAGGCGATGAAGACCGACAGCATGGGATAGGCGTCCACGACGGCTTTCAACACCGCCCATTTGCTGATCAACATGCCGAACGGCGCGAGGAACATGCCGGCCATGCCGATTTGCATCATCACCGAAACGCGCGGCATGCTCACGATCAGTCCAGCCATGGATTCGATGTCGCGGCTGTGCAACTTGTGCTCCACCACGCCCACGCACAGGAACAACAGACATTTGGCCACCGCATGAAAGATGATCAGCAACACGCCCGCCCAGACCGCCTCGTAAGTTCCGATGCCGCCGCAAAGCACGATCAGGCCGAGGTTCGCGACGGTGGACCAGGCCAGGACCCGTTTGGCCTCGCTGGTGGTGATGGCGGCCAGGGAGCCGACGACAAAAGTGACGGCGCCGACCAGTGCCACCATCATCCCGACTTTTGTGCCGGCGACCGACGGCGCCATGCGCAGGACAAGGTAAACGCCCGCCTTCACCATGGTGCTGGAATGCAACAGCGCCGACACGGGGGTGGGTGCCACCATCGCGCCCAGCAACCAGCTCGAAAACGGAAGCTGGGCTGATTTCGTGATGCCCGCGAAGCACAACAACGCCGCGGGCAGGAGCGCGAGGGACTGTTTGGAGGCAATCAGCGTCTGCAGTTCGATGCTGCCGGCCTGCCGGTAAAACCACACGATGGCCAGAGCAAAAGCCAGGCCGCCGGCCAGATTCATCACCAGCGCCCGCAGCGCGTTTCGCTTCGCTTCTTCGGTCTGCGTGTAACCAATCAAGAGGAACGAGCACAGCGTGGTGATTTCCCAGAACAGGAACAGCCACACCAGGTTGTTGGCGAAAATGAGGCCGAACATCGCGCCCATGAAGATGAACAGCAGCGCGAAGAAGAACGGACGCCGGTCCGCGACGTCACGATGCGCCACTTCGTGGTATTCGCGCATGTAGCCCAGCGCGTAAATGCAGATGCCGCCGCCCACAATGCCGTTGATCAAGGCCATGATCACGGAGAACTTGTCCACGAACAGATTCTGCGCCACCTCCAGATGCGCGCCGGCGGTGAGTTCAAACCAGACCATCAGCCCCGCCTGGGCCAGCGTGAGCACCACGATCAGCGGGTTTTTCGCGCGCACACCGACGTAAAGAATGAACAGGCTCATCGCAATCTCGACGAGCAACATGCCCAGGTTGATCCCATGCTGATTCAAGGGAAGGTCACCCAGATTGAGCGGCGTGGGCAACAGGGCCAGGGCCACGGAACCGCAGCAGACTGCCAAGGTCACGCCGGACACCAGGATTTTGCGGGGCAGGTCGGGCTTCAAACACAACAGCATCAGGCCGGCGGCCAGGGGGACCAGAATCAATGTTAAAACCAGCATCACAACAGTTTAAGTGTTAAGAGCGTTTCTTGCAGCCATTACGGGCATTGGCCCCGGCCGGCACGAGCTTTTCTGTGCAAAACCTTCATCAAATTCCTCGATGGAATATAACTTACCGGCCCGGTTCAGGTTGGCTTTGCGCTATTTGGCAATTAGCCAACATTCTTTGTCAGTGACTCTGCTTAAGTCAAGAATCAGCAGGGCGGAAAGAAAAAACGAGCGACTGCATGGTCTTCTCCCTCTCCTCCCCAAAAGGAGGAGAGGGTTGGGGTGAGGAGGCCGTTTTAATCAGCCGCCCCTCACCCCGGCCCTCTCCCCGCTCGTTCCTCACGGGGCGAGGGAGAATTTTCCACCACCATTCCGTGTCCATCCGTGGTTTAATTGAATGGATACGGCTTAAGCGCCCAACGGATCGCGCGCCTTGATGGCCTTGTGCTGCTGAATTAAAAACTCGCACCAGGCGTCCATGCCCCTGCCGGTCTTGGCGGAAGTTTCGAACACGGGCGCCTTGGGAGCCAGGCGCCGGAGGTTGGCCAGGGCCGCCTCCCGGTTGTAATCGCAGGCCGTTGCGAGGTCCATCTTGCTGACCACCGCCACGCCCGCCGACTGGAACAGGGGCGGATATTTCAACGGCTTGTCTTCGCCCTCGGTGACGGACAACAGGACAACCCGCAAATCTTCGCCCAGATCGTACGAGGCGGGGCAGACAAGGTTGCCGACGTTCTCGATGATGAGGAGATCAAGACCTTTCAGGTCCAGTTGCTTCAAGGCGTGCGCCACCATCTCCGCTTCGAGATGGCACACGGTGCCCGTGGTGATCTGCACCACCGGCGCGCCCGATTCGCGGAGGCGTTGCGCGTCGTTGTCGGTGGCCAGGTCGCCGACGATGACGCCGGTCTTCAGGCGTTTCCCCAGCGAGCGGACGGTTTCGCGAATGAACGTGGTCTTGCCCGAACCGGGCGATGAAAGAACGTTCAGCACCAGCAGGCCGCGCGCATGGAAAAAGCCGCGGTTGCGCTCCGCCAGCCGGTCATTCTTTTCCAGAATCGCCTGGCGCACCTCCAGAACCCGATGCTGGCCAACGGCGTCTCCGGGCGAGTGATCGTGGCCCGCTTCCCCGTGTGAGTGGGTGTGGGAATGGGGGTGGTCATGGTCATGACCGTGGTCGTGGTGATGGGCACTAATGCCCACCGGATTTTCACCGGGCAATCCGCATCCGCAATCCTGGCACATCAGTCAACCTCCAATGAAGTCAGTTCCATTTCGCGTCCCGCGCGGAGTTCCCCGCTGGGGCGATGGCAATCGGGACATTCGGCGAACATCCGGGTTGCCTCAAATTCATGGCGGCACGTGGCGCACCAGAACCGCGCCGGGACATCCTCGATGATCAATTGGGCGCCTTGCGCCGGCGTGCCGTCGGCGAGGGCCTCAAAGGCGAATTGCAGCGCGTCGGGCACCACCCCGCTCAGGGCGCCGATGCGCAGGCGGATGGCATGCACCCGGCTGGCCCCGGCCTGCCGGGCCTTTTCGAGTACCTGATCCAAAGCGCTTTGCATGATGGATAATTCGTGCATGATTTGCCGAAACAACAAACCGGCCGGGCAGCCTGCCAGAGCCGGGTTCCACACGCTCAAGGTATATCGCCGGTTGCGGACTGACAAATGAATTCCGGGGCGAAGCACCTCCTCAATAAGGAATCCATGAACCGGCTTCTCTCCTGCATTCCTGGTTTCCTTATTCAATAAACCAGCACCGCCGCCTTCCATCGTAGCAGCCGACGTGAGTCGGCTCTAACTTCTCCGCCTGAAATAATGAGCGGACTCACGTCCGCTGCTACATCAATAAACGAGGACGAGGACGGCGGCATCCTGTGCCGACTTCACCACGTCCTCAAACTTCCGGTCAGCCGTGACTGGTTCTTTCAGCTTGGCGGAAACCGCCGGCACGGATTCGAGGAAGCTCAACAGAAAACTACTCTTCACCGCGTAATTCATCCCGCCTTGCGGGACCCCGCTCGCGGCCAGCGCCGCCGACGCATTCAGCTTGGCCGACACCACGCCGACCACGTTGCCGCGTTCATCCACCAGCGCGCCGCCCGAGTTGCCCGGTTGCACCGGCACGCTGATCTGGAAATAACGCGGGTCATCCGCCGCGCTCGCCAGCGACGCGATTTCTTCTCGTGCAAACTTGGGCGCGAACCCTTGCAAACCGATTCAAGATTTGAGAGTTTTAGAAACGCCAAGCCTTATGACTGACAATTTTCAAATTGGAGATCGAATTCAGAACCGTTGGGAAATTCACAAAATTCTCAAAGGCGGAATGGCCATCGTTTATTTCGTTTATGACCATGAAGGACATGAGGCCTTTGCTGCAAAAACGATCACTGACGAGATAATGAAAGCGAACCCAAACACTTCCGCACGTTTCGCACAAGAAGCGATTGCGTGGGTTAATCTCGATTACCATATCAATGTTACAGCGGCTCGCATGGTTCGGACGATAGGTGGTAAACCGTATATTTTCCTTGAATTGGTAACCGGCGGGGATTTGGGTCAGTGGATTGGCACAGCGCGTCTTACCAAAGATTTTTTTCGGATTCTAGTGTATGCTCTCCAGTTCTGCGATGGTCTGTCCCATGCCTTTTCAAAAGGCATCAAAGTCCATCGGGACATAAAACCGAGCAATTGTCTGATCACAAAAGACGGTGTTTTGAAAGTGACGGATTTCGGTTTAGCGAAGGCGTTTGAAGGTGCAGACTTTGGAACAGCTATCGCTTCACAGAGAGATGTTTTTGGGTCACAGGAACGCGGTTTGGGTTTGACTCAAACGGGTTTCGGGGTTGGAACTTGCACGCACATGGCACCCGAACAATTTAATGATGCTAAGCACGTGGACGTGCAAGCCGACATTTATTCATTCGGAGTCTCCTTGCATTAACGATGCCGACCTGACCAGTTCTCCGGTTTGTTATTACAGGACTATGTGCCACTATATTCCTAAAACAAGAAAACCCCTTTGCACGCCGCCACAACTTGATGGCATCCTGCTTTCTGTGGTCTGGCCAACTGGACTCGGAGATGGCTCTGACCAAGATAGTGTGCCTGGCTCTAAATCCGCGCTTCTCAATGGCCGAATCCCGCAATGAAACTCCTCCAAGATGAAAACACCACTCATAGATCAAAAACTCAAGTTGCCCCATGCACCAAATTACTTGTCCGATGGACTTTTCCCAATCCTCTGTTTCATCAAATTGGTTTAGATTTAACTTTGGCATGGACTTAACACATAAAAGGCATTAGCTAAAAGAGCTTGCACAACTGTCAGTTGACTTGGCGGTGTTTTCCATCGCCTTTAAGTAACATTCAAAGACCCCTTTCGTCTTTCGAATACTTTCAGCCTTATCAGGATGATTCCGATAAAACTCGCTAGCCAAGCAGTCCATGAATCCGCACATTGCAGACGTTGCCTTTTGAACAAGGTAATCGGGGTTCCAAAATTGCTCTTCGTCCGGCGGAATACCGGTCTTGCCTTCCCACACCGGATAGTAAGTTGGATGGGACACCCACCGGTTAATTGAATTTCGTTCTTCTTGGTTGAGAAAACGTTTCAGCGATTTGCAGCTAGAAAAATCATAAGCATGTGTATCATCATCCCGGTGTTGATGATTTTTTCCGTCTTGTTTGGCAAAAAAATCGTCCAAGGCGCGAACGTTGATAAGAAATGATTGAACGCACGCGTGTTCGACAGTTCTAATTCCGAAATGGTGGTCTTGGAATTTTGGGTGCGTTGCGAGCATAGGGCGAACAGTTTTCACCCAAAAGTATAACACGAATGCCTGATTTAGACGGTTGATTAACAACTCAACCGCCTGCATTTTTTCTTCGTAGGACGGAACACGTCTCATTTTGGCTTTCGTTTTACACATTTGGCATCATTCAACCGCCCCTTGCCCCAATCGTCCATCCCAAAATGATTTCCCCTTGGATTCCCGCACGGTTGTGTTAGCGTAAAGGCATGTCGGAGCGCATCTCAATCAAACCGGATGTTTGCAACGGGCGGCCGGTCATTCGCGGCACGCGCATCACGGTGCAGACGGTGTTGGAATTTCTCGCCGCCGGCGATTCGGTCGAGGATGTGTTGCAAGAATATCCCCGGCTCACCCGCGCCGACGTGCAGGCGTGCCTGGATTACGCCTCGCGCGTGATGGGTAATCGTTTCTCCGTGGTCCAGACGGCATGAAGGGCTTTCTCTTCGATGAAAACCTGCCCGCGCGGCTGCGGTTTTCGCCGAAGCTTCCCATCGTGCCAGCGTCCAAGGCGGGCCGGAATCCAACCGATTCACAGATTTGGGAATTTGCCCGGAAACATAATTTGGTCATCGTCAGCAAGGACGCGGATTTTTCGGACCGGATTATCACGAACTCGCCGCCACCACGGGTGGTGCATCTGCGATTTGGCAATCTCCGCAGAAATGAATTCCACGCCTTGCTCGCCCGCGTTTGGCCGCAAATCGAAACGCTGCTCAAATCACACAAGCTGGTGAACGTTTATCCCGACCGCCTCGAAGGCATCCGCTGAAAATCTTCCGGTAAATTCTTCCCGGCGAATAATCCAAACGCCACTGGCCCGGTCGTCCATCCCAAACTGATTTTGGCAGCGGCGGTTTTCTTCACCCTGCCACGGATTAGGATGCCTGTCGCTTCGGCTTTGAATCCAAGGTGGTTTCGAGCAAAATCCCCGCGTGAACAAAGCCGGACCCACCAGCCAACGTGCGCGCCTTAAACTCACCGTTCGCGGCGCGGTGCAGGGGGTCGGATTCCGTCCGTTCGTCTTCCGCCTCGCCACCGGACTCGGATTGGCCGGCTGGGTCAACAATTCTCCGCAGGGCATCTTCATTGAAGTCGAAGGTCCGCGCGCGGAACTGGAAAAATTCCTGCTCCGGCTCGAAATCGAAAAACCGCCGCGCAGTTTCATCCAAAGCCTCGAAGCTTCGTGGCTCGACCCCGCCGGCTACACGGCATTTGAAATCCGCCCCAGCGAAACCGGCGGCAACAAAACCGCGCTGGTGCTGCCGGACATCGCCACGTGCCCGGATTGCCTGCGCGAAATCTTCGATCCCAAAAACCGCCGCCACCGTTATCCGTTCACCAACTGCACCAACTGTGGCCCGCGCTTCAGCATCATCGAGTCCCTGCCCTACGACCGCGCGAATACTTCGATGAAGGGGTTTACGATGTGCCCGCAATGCCAGGCTGAATACGACGAACCGCGCAACCGCCGCTTCCACGCCCAGCCGAATGCGTGCCCGGTTTGCGGCCCGCATCTTGAATTGTGGGAAGGCAGCGCAGGCGTCCCGCCTGCGTTGGGCAGGCGGGACGCCTGCCCTACTTTATTGCGCGACCACAACGCTTTACTCGCTGCCGCCAAAGCGATTCGTGAAGGGAAAATCGTCGCCGTCAAGGGACTCGGCGGGTTTCACCTGATGACGGATGCCCGCAACGACAAAGCCGTCCGGCTTTTGCGCGAACGAAAGCATCGCGAGGAAAAACCCCTGGCCCTGATGTTTCCATCGTTGGAAGCCATCAAGGCCGAATGCGAAGTCTCGCCGTTGGAAGAACGACTGCTGCGCTCGCCTGAATCACCGATTGTTCTCCTTCGGCAAATCCGAAATCCGAAATCCGAAATCCGAAATTCCTGTGCTCCCAACAATCCTTACCTCGGCATCATGCTACCTTACACACCGTTGCACCATTTGCTGATGGCCGAGCTCGGTTTTCCCGTCGTCGCCACCAGCGGCAATTTGAGTGACGAACCGATTTGCACGGACGAGCACGAGGCACTCGAACGGTTGCGCGACATCGCCGATGTTTTTCTCGTCCACAATCGCCCGATTGTGCGGCACGTGGACGATTCCATCGTAAGGGTGATGCTGGACCGTGAACTGGTTTTGAGACGGGCGAGAGGTTACGCGCCGCTGCCGATCAACGTGCTGCCAGCGTCCCGCTGGCAGGACAAACAGAACTGCCGGCAAGATGCCGGCAGCACGATCCTGGCCGTTGGCGCGCATCTGAAAAACACCGTGGCCCTCTCGGTCGGTAATCAGGTTTTCATCAGCCAGCACATTGGCGATTTGGAAACGGAGCAGGCCCATTCCGCCTTCCGCCGTGTCATTGCCGATTTTGAAAAACTTTACGAGGCCGTGCCGCAAATCATCGCCGCCGATCTGCACCCGGATTATCTCTCAACCAAATTTGCTCAGGAAGCGTGCTGCCAGCGTCCCGCTGGCAGATCAAACAGTTCTGCCGGCAAGATGCCGGCAGCACGTTCCCAAGCTGGAGGCCCGCGCTACGTTACCGTCCAGCATCACATCGCGCACGTTCTGTCGTGCATGGCGGAAAATGAAATTGCGCCGCCAGCGCTCGGTGTTTCGTGGGATGGCACCGGCTACGGCCTGGACGGCACGGTTTGGGGCGGCGAATTTTTCCTCGTCACCAACGAAAGCATCGAACGCATCGCCCATTTGCGTCCGTTCCGTTTGCCGGGCGGCGACAAGGCGGTCAAGGAACCCCGCCGCACCGCGCTCGGACTGCTCCATGAAATCTCCGGCGACGCAATTTTCGATCGAAAAAACGTTGCCCCAGTCGCTGCCTTTTCCGCTCCGGAACTGGCCACGCTTAAAACCATGCTGGCGAAAAAATTGAATTCGCCGCTGACTTCCAGCGTAGGCCGGCTGTTTGATGCGGTCGCCTCGCTCATCAATCTCCGCCAGCAAATCCGCTTCGAGGGTCAGGCCGCGATGGAACTGGAGTTCGCGCTGGAGGGAGTTGAGACCGAGGAAACCTATCCAGTGCGGATTGCGGAATGCGGATTGCGGAATAAAAAGGCGAACGAAGGCGAGACCAACTCCGAACTCCGAACTCCGAACTCCGAACTTGTTTTGGATTGGTCGCCGATGATTGAAGCCATTCTCGTGGATGTTCAGCAAGGTGTGGGCGTGGGTATCATTTCCGCCAGGTTCCACAACGCACTGGCGGAAAGCATCGTTGCCGTTGCAAAACGTGTGGGCCAAAACCGCGTGGTGCTTTCCGGCGGCTGTTTTCAGAATCGTTACCTCACCGAGCATGCCGTGCGGCGTTTGCAGGCGGAGGGATTTCGACCGTATTGGCATCAGCGCGTGCCCCCGAACGACGGCGGGATTGCCTTGGGACAAGTCGTTGCTGCCTTGCGGCGGAAGGAGTAGAGTGAGAAACCATGTGTCTGGCAATCCCGGGAAAAATTGAAAGCATCAGCGGCGATGATCCGCTGTCGCGTATGGGCAAAATCAATTTCGGCGGCATCCTCAAGGAAGCCTGCCTCGCCTATGTGCCCGAGGCGAAGGTCGGCGATTATGTCATCGTCCACGTCGGCTTCGCCCTCAGCCGGCTGGACGAGGACGAGGCGCACAAAGTTTTCGAGTATTTGAAAGAGATGGAGGAACTCGGCGAATTGGAAGCAGGTGGCGCAGGCGTCTCGCCTGCACAAACCGCAGACGGTAAAGGAACAGGCGGGACGCCTGCGCTACGTTGAAGCATGAAATACCTCGACGAATACCGCGACGGCGAACGCGCGCAGCAACTCGCGCGGGAAATCCACCGTATCACGACCCGGCCGTGGAACATCATGGAAGTCTGCGGCGGCCAGACGCACGCCATCGTGAAGTTCGGCATTGACGAGCTGTTGCCCAAATTCATCACGCTGATTCACGGGCCGGGTTGTCCGGTTTGCGTGACGCCGCTTGAAATGATAGACAAGGCGCTGGAAATCGCGGCGCGACCCAATGTCATCTTCGCTTCGTTCGGCGACATGCTGCGTGTGCCCGGCAGCTCAACTGACCTGCTTTCCGTAAAAGCCAGGGGCGGTGACGTGCGCATCGTTTACTCACCGCTGGATGCCGTGAAGCTCGCGGAACAAAATCCGGCCCGGGAAGTCGTTTTCTTCGGCGTCGGTTTTGAAACCACCGCGCCGGCGACGGCCATGGCAGTTTATCAGGCCGCGCAAAAAAAATTGAAGAATTTTTCAATGCTCATTTCGCACGTGCTCGTGCCGCCGGCGATTGAGGCGCTGATGTCGTCGCCGAACTGCAAGATGCAGGGTTTTCTCGCCGCCGGCCACGTCTGCACGGTGATGGGTTACGAGGAATACCCGCCCATTGCGGCGAAATATCACGTGCCGATTGTCGTCACCGGTTTCGAGCCGCTGGATATTTTGCAGGGTGTGCTGATGGTGGTGCAACAATTGGAATCCGGTCGCGCCGAAGTTGAAAACCAATACACCCGCGCCGTGCGCCGCGAAGGCAACCAGTCCGCGCAGGAAATCATCCGCAAGGTTTTCAAGGTCGTGCCGCGCAAATGGCGTGGCGTCGGGGAAATTCCCCAGAGCGGCCTCGGTTTGAACGACACCTATGCCGCGTTCGACGCCGAAAAGAAATTCGGCCTGGCCGATCATCACGTTGACGAACCCGCCGAATGTCTCAGCGGCCTGGTTTTGCAGGGGCAAATCAAACCGCACGAATGCCCGGCCTTCGGCACGCGCTGCACCCCGGAACATCCGCTCGGCGCGACCATGGTCTCGAGTGAAGGCGCGTGTGCGGCGTATTACCGATATCGAAGGCAGCCAGCGGTCGTTGAACAAAAATGAATCAAATCATGCGGAAACATCGAACATTGAACATCGAACTTCCAACACTGAATACGGATTCGAAGTTCGATGTTCGATGTTGGATGTTCGATGTTTGTCCCTTCAATCATTGGGACCATTCCCAATGCCGGCCCGTTTGCTGACCTATGGAACCTCCTTCCGATTTCACTCCGGCCTGTCCCATTCCCATCTCGCAATACCCGCTCGTGCTGATGGCGCACGGCGGCGGCGGCAAGCTGATGCACCAGCTCATCGGCAAAATGTTTCTGGCGGCGTTTACCAATCCGCTGCTCGAAATGCAGCATGATTCGACGGTGGTCGAATGGACCGGCAAAAAACTTGCATTTACGACGGATTCCTACGTCGTGCGCCCGATTTTTTTTCCGGGCGGCGACATCGGCTCGATGGCGGTCCACGGCACGGTAAACGATCTGGCCATGAGCGGTGCGCGGCCGCTTTACCTCAGCAGCGCGTTCATCCTGGAGGAGGGTTTGCCGATGGAAACGCTCTGGCGGGTTGTCTGCTCCATGCGCGACGCGGCACAGCGTGGCGGCGTGCAAATCATCACCGGCGACACGAAGGTCGTGGACAAAGGCAAGGGCGACGGCCTGTTCATCAACACCGCCGGCATCGGCGTCATCGAGCATAGCCAGACCATCGCGCCGCAAAATGTGCGGCCCGGCGACGGCGTTCTGGTCAGCGGCGATTTGGGCCGGCACGGCATGGCGATCATGGCCGTGCGCGAGGGCCTGGAATTTGAAAGCCAGATTGAAAGCGACTCCGCGCCGGTGGCCGGCCTCGTGATGCAACTTTTAAAAGCTGGAATCGAAATCCACTGTCTGCGCGATTTGACGCGCGGCGGCCTGGCCAGCGCGCTCAACGAAATCGCCGAAGCCGCAGGAGTTAAAATCGCCGTCGAGGAAAAATCCGTGCCGGTGCGCGAAGACGTCCATGCCGCCTGTGAGATGCTCGGCCTCGATCCGCTGCACGTTGCGTGCGAAGGGCGTTTTGCCGCGTTCATCGCGGCGAAGGACGTGGAACGCGCCTTGCAAATCATGCGCGGCCACGCCGTCGGAGCGGCGTCGGCAATGATCGGGCAGGTCACCGAAAGTTCCACGCCGCTGGTCACGTTGAAAAGCGCAATTGGCGTGGACCGGATTCTCGACATGCCGAGCGGCGAACAGTTGCCCCGGATTTGTTGAAACCCCCAGGAGCGCCGGCGCTCCCGGCACTGTCAGGATAGGTTTTTAAAATGGGGTTTGGGTGTGGGAAGTTTTGGAGTGCGGCGGCAAGCGGAGCGCGACGCCGCTTTGGTTGCCCTCCAAAAGCGCTGTCGCCGCTACGCTCTGCCAGCGCAGTCCAAAAGCTGCCGCCAGTTTCACGTGGTTTCTTCTCCGGGCATTTGATTTTGAAAACACGCCCAACACTCTCCTTGTCGTCCAAATCCTTTTTGTTACGCTGCGCGGAATGCGAAAATTTCTTTTCAGTTTCTGGCTGGCCCTGGCCTTGCCGGCTGCCGGCGCGGAAATCAAAATTGATTTCGGCGACGCTGCGACCGGCCCGATGCCGACCAATTTCCACGCCGCGCTGGCGGGGGGCGGCCGGCCCGGCGAATGGAAAATCATCATGGACGAAGTGCCGCCGCTGCTCGCGCCGCTTTCGCCGCAGGCGCCGGTGGTCACGCGCCGCGCCGTGGTCGCGCAAACCAGCACCGACCCGACGGACGAGCGGTTTCCAATGCTGATTTACGACGGCGAGACGTTCAAGGACTTCAACCTCACGACCCGGTTCAAAATCGCCGGCGGCACCGCCGAGCAAATGGCCGGCGTGGTGTTCCGTTACCAAAATGAATCCAATTGTTACGTCATCCGCGCCAGCGCGCTGGGGAACAACGTGCGTTTTTACAAGGTCGTGAACGGCGTCCGTTCCAATCCCATCGGCCCGGAAATGGACATTGCCACCAACACCTGGCACACGCTGGCCGTGCAATGCCAGGGCAATCAAATCACCTGCTGGCTGGACGGCAAACTGGTGATGCCGACGTTGCACGACAATTCATTCGCCACCGGCAAAATCGGTTTTCGCACCAAGTCCGACGCGGTGGGTTATTTTGGCGACACGACCATCCTCTACACGCCGCGCGTGCCGGTGGTGCAGGCGCTCGTGCAAGGCCTGCTGAAAAAACAGCCGCGCATTTTGGGGCTGCGCATTTACACACTCGACAACAAAGGCCAGCCGCAGATTGCCGCCAGCAAGGATGAAAAGGAAATCGGCCAGCCCGGCTCCGACGCGGAAAAAGCCGCCATCACCGACGGCAAGGTTTATTTTGGGCGCGGCAAAGGCACGGTTGCGGTCACGCTGCCGTTGCGCGACCGGAACGGCGATCCCATGGCGGCGGTGCGGGTGCAATTAAAATCATTCCTTGGAGAAACGCAGGACACCGCCCTCACCCGCGCCACGATGATTATCAAAGATATACAGGCGCAGGTCACGTCGAAGGAAGAATTGATGCAATGACCGGCGCGCTCAGGGTTTCGCGGGAGCTGCGGGCACTTCGTTTGGCGGCTTCACCACCGGCATATCGTTTGGTTTCACCCGGCGCGCGCCGCCAAGGATCGTAATGTTGCCATCGTCATCGGTGTGCAAACGCGGGCGCGTGTTGAAATAATCGTAAATTTCCTGCCGCACGATGTCGCCGTCAGGACTGACCACCGAGTAAGTGAAGACGCGCGCGCCGCTTTGATACATCACGTGCAAATGGCTGAGGCGATCTACTTGCGCCTCCGGCTGGCTGAACGAAACCATCGGACCAATCGCGCGAACCTTGAACACGCGCCTTTCGGATTCGTCACTCACCTGCACATACATCCGCAGTTGCGAACGCAGATAATTTGCCTCCTCCAAGGTGTATTTGCGGACTTCCGGCACACGATTTGTCACCCCGACGGGCACGGGCAGGCCAAATGTCTGCGACCACAATTTCGCGCCGTCAATCACGTTAAAGGATTGAGGCGGGCTTGGGATTCCCGCGTTCCAATCCTTGATGCGCACCGTGGCAGTGACGCGATAACCGCCCTGCCGCGTCAGCGCAAAATACGGCGCCAAATCCACACGCTTGGTGGCCACTTGCGACGAACCCACATCAAATTCACCCTGCACCGGCACGTCGGCTTTTTTGACGACCACCGGACCGCCCACTGATTCCACACTAAACGTCAGCCAGTTCGCGTCGGCGCCCAAATGCAGCGGCTGGCCGGAACGGTTCGTAATGCGCACCGCCACCGGCAGCGATTCGCTGGGCAGAAATTGTTCCTGCTCCAACACCACGTCCACGGTGACCTGCGCCGACGCGCTGAAAAACGTCAGCAACGCCAGCCCGAGAATGGGCAATGAAAATTTCATTTGAACGTGGACACTCTAAACTGACGGGCGGGCGTGGCAATTCTTAAATACAGCCGTAGCAGCCGACGTCAGTCGGCTCTAACTTTCGCAAAAGGAAGAATGAGCGGACTCACGTCCGCTGCTACAATAATTCTTGATGGAAATTCGCAAACGCGCTCCTATAAACCCATGACCGCCGCACCAGAAACCGGCAACCACTCTGGCAGCAGAAACAGGTGCAAAAGTTCAAACCAATAACTGCTGTATTTTTTCCAAATGAGCGAAGTTAAGGACTACTGCTTCTGTTCCAATTGGGACGGTGACGGAGAAATCTACAACCGCGATGGCGAAGTCGTCTGGCGATTCCGAACGACGGGGTTGAAGCGCCGTCCCGCGGAACCTGGGTTGTTTCGATCGCCCGTTTTTGCCGTCTCCAACGCTGGAGGACAAGGGTTGCTCACGATCAGCCGCGAACGGATGCTCCCGCTGGCGCGATTTAGGATGGTCGAAAACGGTTTGCCGGTTTGCACCATCAGGCAGCGGAGCATACTGTTCACCAAATATGCGCTCGAATTCGATAATGGATCGAGATGGAACCTTCATCTGCCGATGTTCACCGTTTTCATCAAAGGCGTGTCCGAAACCGGTGCGGAAGTTCTGGTGCGTGTTCGGAGCCGCCGACAATGGTATGTGCGGATCGGCGCTGGTTTCGACAGTTTGCCCATGATGGGTGCGCTAGCCTTTATTATCCGAAAAAAGGAGCAATGCACTTAGCAGTCACTTCCAATAATTCCAATCCACGTCGGGGAAAAGGTTGTCGCGAGATTCGATTTCACGCAGCCACTTTTCGTCCACCCTCGTGACGGTGAGTGGATCGTGCAGCGCGATAAAGCGGAGCAGATGGTCCTTCACGCGGACAAAAACCTACCTTGCGATCGAGGAGGCATCCACCGGCCTGAGTTTTCCTCAAGTTGTTCAGGCGAAAATCTTTGAACAGCGCTGCAACGCCTGTTTTATTGCACTTCCAGCACTTCCACCCGGAAGAAGCACTGCGGAGTGACGCTCATGCTGTTGGTCACGGCAACAATGCCATCGGTTCCGGCGAGGGGAGTACCCAAAGGTGTCCACTTGGCCCCGAGGTCAGTGGTGTATTCGAGTTGATACGTCTGACCCACGACTGTCGGCCAACTGACGATAAATTGATTGTTTCCACTCACACTTGCACATGCAGCGCTCAATTGTAGCGGCGGATCCACTATCAGCTTTCCACCCACATAATTGATCGTGTAGTTGGCGGCTGCCGCACCGCCGGCAGTAATCGGATACGTCCCGACGCCGCTGTCGGTTGTTGCCGGCGTATTCAGGGCAACTGGTGACGCCAGAACGTTGGTGTTCTCGCCACTGACAAAACCGTTGTAACTGGCTGTCAACGGTGGATTGGGTTGCCCGCACATCTTGCTCTTGTCGTTGGCTATCACCGTCAGCGTCACTTTGTTGATCACGCCTGTGGTGCTGCTGACAGTGCTGACAGTGTAGTTACCGCCAGAGTTGCCATCATTGACCGTGTAGGCGCTGACACTGAGCGTTTTGCCGGTGCCCGCGTTCTTCGTGTCGTAGGTTTCAGCCAGGCCACTCACCGAGTCACTGCTCTGCAAACCACTGGCCGTCGGCGTTGCCGCTGCACTGATCGTCCCATCGTAAGTCTTGGTGTTGGCTGAAGCCGTGATGGTCAGGGTCGCCTTGCTGATGACACCCGCCGTGCTGGTCGCGGTGCTGACGGCGTAGTTGCCACCGGAGTTGCCGTCGTTGACCGTGTAAGCGCTGACACTGAGCGTTTTGCCCGTGCCGACATTCTTCGTGTCATAAGCTTCCACCAAACCGGTCACCGAGTCGCTGCCTTGCAAACCGCTGGTTGTTGGTGTCGCC
>Ga0208079_1000097_pt1 | contig 48316 bp, 44 predicted proteins | sample NGESurdeep092012_5_FD_184474 | JGI IMG/M metagenome (GOLD analysis project Ga0208079, IMG submission 184474) | Arctic peat soil microbial communities from Barrow, Alaska - NGEE Surface sample 210-2 deep-092012 (SPAdes) | ecosystem: Environmental > Terrestrial > Soil > Wetlands > Peat ... | reverse complement strand
CAGTGGACCGCCAAGGTCAACGGCAAGACCGTCAACCGGCGGCTCACCCAACCTGAGGCCGAGCTCTACCAGGAATGGATTGACAACGACCGACGCCAACGCGCCATCATCGCCAAGATGCGAGAAATAGCCGCCACGGCCACCGAACTCCTGCTCCACGAGAACGCACAACAAGACCCCTGAGGTTTAATCGCAAGCTAAGTCAAGTACGACCTGTGCCCACTCGTTGCCCACGTCCGAGTGCTGACAACCGAAGTCTTACCGGCGAGAGCCGTTGGTCATTCTGCAGTTGAGGTCACCGACTGCGCATGCCGCGGACAGTGAAACGCGCCCAACCGTAGGTGAGCCCGCGTTGACCGACGGGCTCGCGACGGGACTGCACCGCCCGCTGTGGGCTGGTCAATCGGGCAGTTTCTGTTCTCCGGAGCCAAACCCGTCCGAAGCGGATTTTCCGGGCATCTGCCAGGGATGCCGGTGCTGAGCATGGGCGGCCTGCTGTACATGATGCCGACAGCTGCGAATCACCTCAGACAGGCCCCGTGTCATTGCCTGTCCCACGTCGCTGCAGCGCGCCGTGAGCGGTCTCCGCTGATCCCGCGCCGCTGAAGAAGCGACTGACCGCAATGCCGAGTTCTTGAGCTCCGGAAACCATGCAAAACCGGTCACGGATGGCCGACATCGCCACATGCCGCCGCTCAACGCACTCCGGTTTCGCTGGGTCGGGTTGGCGGAAGGAGACCGAGGTATGACATGCCGCTTTCGTGAGAAACGAGAGCGGCATAGGGTGTTGAAAGTCATACCGTCGCTGGGTCGACCTTGCCGTTGGTGGGCACGGTATGTGCGGTCCACCCTCCACGGCGCCGACAGGGACCCCCGCGTATGTGCTGTCATGGGAGGGCTTGTCGGTCTTGATGCTCGTCATCAGCTTCTGTGCCAGACCCAGACCGGCCCCACCCATGGTCATGGCCTTTGCGAGCATGTCCTCCATGCCCTCAGCGCCGTTAAGGACGACTAGGTTGTCAATGTTGCCCAGCGAGCTGGCTGCGGCGGCAACGATGGCCGGATAGTTCTCCGCGAACTGCTGTGCGATGACAGCATCCTGGTTGGTGGAAAGTGCCTTGGCGCGCGCTTCAATCCCGGCTGCCTCAGCCAGGCCCTTTTCCCGGATCGCGGACGCAAGAGCGGCACCGTTGAGCTGGGTGGCGTTCGCCTTGGCCGCACCAGCAAGGCGCACATCCGCGGCCTGAGCCTGTGCTGCCGCAACGCGCGCGGCCCGGTTGGCCTCGGCGAGGGTGACCTGCTCGTACGCTTTGGCGTGCGGGTCACGATCTGGAGGCACCGGGCTGCTTCGTCGCGGGTGCACCGGTGTTCGCCGTGCTTCCGCTAGACGAGTTTGAGCCGCTGCCGGTGCCGGGAACACTGGCTGAGGTCGCCTTGCCGCCCAGGGAGTGCTGGCCTGGCTGACCCAGGAATCGCGCGTCGACCGCGACGGCGGCCACCGGTGACGGCTCTCCACGAATCTGGAACAGCCAGGCGGGAACGAGCAGGATGGCCCCGTTCGTGCTGTAGGCCTGGATCAGCCCGAGCCTGGCCCCTATGACGGTGCGGTCAGGCGCGGGTGCGCACCCTTGCGTGCCTGCAACGATCCGACACGGCATGGCCTGCGCCATCAGCGGTTGGGGCGCCTGGCGCAGCTGGTCGAAGGCCTGGCCGGCGCTGACCAGCGGGTACATCGCCCCAGGTGTCGATGTGGCTAGCCAGCCCGAGGCGTCCACGATCTTCGCGTGTTCGTCAACCGACACCCGGGTCTGGAGTCCAAGGACCGATAAACCCGCCACTTCGGGGCTGAAGACGAGGCTGCGCTGGCTACCCGCGGTCTCGACCAGCGCCGAGTCAGGGTTGATCCCGACCGCCGTCAGGACCGGGCGGGCCACGTTGCGGGCGACAGTCTCCGGGACCGGTTGCGGTGCGGCGAGCGGGACGCTCAATGAAGCCGCCGTCGGCGGGCCGAACCCGCTGCCGCCCAGGACATCCTTCGGGCCCGGCGCAGGTGGCAGGGGCGGGGCCGACGTAGCGACGGCGCAGGCAACGCCCGCCTGCGGGTTGAACGCCGCTCCGGCGATGCAGCCGTGGTTGCTGTAGGTCCACTGCCGGCCCGCCAGTTCGGACACTGAGAGCTCGGCGGTGCCCGAGTCGAGGTACCAGCCGCCCTTCAGATGCTGCGGTTGGCCGTTCATGCCCAGGGTTGCGGCTAGGGTGCGTACGAAGGCTTGGGTAGCTGGCCCAGCTGGCAGCAGGTAGAGCTGGCCCGAGGACGGTTTGTCAGGCAGTGTCCCCTCCAGCTGCCAGCCAGAACCGCTGGGGTTGCTTCCCGAAGCGCCACCCTGGCCGGCGACGCGTGCCGCAGGTAGGGCCGACACACCAGGTGACCCGCTGGAGACGCTGGCCAGATGAAGGACCGGCGGAGTCGTGAGGATGTGCCTGCCGCCCGCGGCGGACACACCGGCAACCACCGCGACCATGGCGGCTACCACCGCCGCGGCGACCAGGGGTAACAGCCAACGGGAGCTGACGGACGCCTTCGGGTGGGTACTCATGCTGGTGTGACGTTGCCCGGAGGGGCCTGGTTCCATTTCAGGCTTGGCTTCTCGCATATGCCGTTCTTGCCGCGGAATGACGCTGGGCCGGCATCTTGACTTTGACGAACCGCGGCTCGAGTGGGCACCAGGTTGTGGGCTGGCTAACCCATCGCGTTGAACCCAAGTGCGGCGTCAGCGGGTCGCGCCAGCATCAGCGGGCACCAGCGGCCGGAACGCCACCATCGGCAGCTGGTAGGCCAGCCTGCGGCACGCGGCGCCGGACCCGTCGAAGCGCCCACCCACCAGCTGGCCCAAGACCGCGTGCACGACCGGACGCACCAAGATGTTGCGCCGCTCGTAGTCGGCGAGGACCCACATGGCCTCTTCGGGCCCAAGCAGGCGATACGTGCCGGCGAAGAACGTGTGTCCGATGCTTACCTCGAGCTGATCGTTGGCCTGGATGTTGCGCAGCCAGTGCGTGGTCGGCCCAGAACCGGACATGACGGTGGCTTCGCCGGTCGCCGGGTCGTAGCGCATCACCTCAAGAATGGTCCGACGCAGACGTCCGGTCCGGCGCCCACGATGGGTCAGCTGAAGGACTCGATGACCCAGCAGCCATCCCCACCCGTGGCGGTACAGCCGTAGCGGTGAAGCAGACAGACGCAGTAGCCACGGTGACATGCCCCTCAGTATCCTCGGGGTCACTTTGATGACTGGGACATTGGGTCACTGTTGGCCCTTCGATCTGGACGGCGAAGTTGTGTCAGAGCGCCGAGCCAGTGCGGGCCGCCTCCTTCCTGGCCTGATCTCCTGGAGCGCTAACCCGGGTTCCCTCGCTATTGGGACCCTGTGGCGCCGGGGCGCTGTATCACCAAAGGCAGTAACCGGCATGCCACGTTGTGACCATCTCGGCGGATAACGACCGGGGGCCGGATCAGGTCTCAGTTGCCGGTCCGGGCTCAGGACGTGGTGGGAGTCGTCGCTGAGCACGGCCCATCCACAAGGCGCTGACACCATTGATGTCCGAGATCCTTGCACAGGTCCGCGATCACCACGGGGGCCAGGGCAAATGCCTGTCAGCAATGGACCCGTGCTGCGCCCGGATCGTCGCGGCCAGGACTACGATTGGCGGCGAGGAAAAGGAGGCAGTGCCATGGCCGTATGGATCGTGATCGTCATCGTGGTCGTTGTGCTGGGGCTGGCAGTCCTGGCCTACAACAGCCTGGTGCGCCGGCGTAACCGCACCCAGGAGGCGTGGTCGCAGATCGACGTCGAGCTGAAGCGTCGGCACGATCTCATCCCCAACCTGGTTGAGACCGTCAAGGGCTACGCATCCCACGAACGGGAGACCTTCGAAGCCGTGACCAACGCCCGGGCGGCTGCGGTGAGCGCCGGCGCCACCGGGGACCCTGCAAATATCGCTCCCGCCGAGAATGCGTTGAGCGCCTCGCTGAGGTCCCTGTTCGCCGTGGCGGAGAACTACCCACAACTGCGTGCGGTGGAGACGTTCCAGCAGCTACAGGAGCAGCTCACCGCGACGGAGGACAAGTTGGAGTTTGCTCGCCGCTACTACAACACGAGTGCGCGCGACTACAACATCGCGCAGCAGACCTTCCCCCGTAACCTGCTCGCAGGAGCCTTCGGGTTCCACGCGGTAGGTTTCTTCGAGGTAGACGAGAGCGATCGGGCAGTGCCCAAGGTCCAGTTCGGGTACTCCGGACCGTCTGGGCCGCCCGCTGCCGGTGGCACCCAGGACGGCCCACCGCGGCCCGGCCACTCCGGTCCGCCAGCCGGCTGAGAGTTCGCTACAGGGACTGCCCCTGTTCGATTTGCTCAAGGTTGGCGATCCGCTCTGCAATGGGTGGGTGCGTGTCGAACAGGTGGTGAAACCAACTCTCATGGTGCTGTAGCGGGTCGTCGATGCACATCGCCGCCGTCGCATGGTTGAACTTGGCGAAGGGCTTGTCGTTGCTTTCCAGCTTTCGCAGTGCAGAGATGAGCCCAGCCGGGTTGCGGGTGAGGTCAACGCTGCTGACATCGGCCAACGACTCGCGACCGCGAGATAGGGCAAGGCGGATCAGCGGGCCGATGATGAAGGCCACCACACTCAGCAGCAGACCCGCCACGAAGATCAGCGCCATGACTTGTTCGGAGTCCTTGCCACGAGGCCGCGTGTAGAAGGCGCTGCGCCAGATGATGCTAGCCAACAGACCCGCCATGCCGATCAGTGTGCTGACGATGAGGATCAGCCGCACGTCGTAGTTCTTGATGTGACTCATCTCGTGCCCGATCACACCCTCAAGCTCCTCGCGGTTCATCATGGACAGCAGGCCCGTCGTGGCGGTGATCGCCGCTTTGGCCGGACTGGTGCCGGTGGCGAACGCGTTGGGCGACGGGTCGTCGATGACGTACACCTGAGGCTTGGGGAGTCCGTCGCCGATCGCGAGAGCTTCGACGATGTCGTGCAGCTGCCGGTACTTGATCGGATCAGCCGCGCGCGCACCGGCCACGCTCAGGACCAACCGGGTCCCAGAGGTCAGGGTGTACGCGATGCCGAGCAGGGCCAGGAGCGCGGCAATTATCGCTCCCGTCGTGATGTCGGCGGTAACGGCGCTGCTGCTGTTGGCCGTTGCGGGCGACGAGACCGCGACGATCCAACCCAACAAGGCACCCAGACCGACCCAGACCACGAAGAAGAGGGCGACGTAGATGACGGCCCGGCGCTTGTTGGCTGCGATTTGCTCATACATCAATTCCGATGCTACGCGCGCAGGCTGCGCCTAGCGACCGCCGTGCCGATATCGGGTCGACGACCGGGTTCGCAGTGGCGAAGGTCGCTCGAACCGCGCACGAGTTGACCGATTGGGCTGGATGTCAACGCGTTCGGCATGCGGCTGTCGATAGGTGAACGATGGTCGCAGCCTGCACGTGTGGGGGTCAGGGGCGCACGGCAGATCCGGCATGTCCCGTGTCGCACGCTGTGATTCTTCGCCGTGTTCAGACCTGAAGCCCAACGGCAACGATCGCCTCGGCTACTTTCCGCAGGCTGGCGTTGTTGTTGCGTGCGTGACGGCGTATGTACTGGTAGGCCTGATCGACAGTGAACGAGTGTTGGTGGGCAGTGATCCCCTTCGCCTGCTCGATAACGACCCGTGGCTCCTCTCGCAGGTCCGTGACCCGAACCACCTCACCGGTGGCGTATGCATCTCGGCACGGGCAAGGGTGCAGTTTCGCGTGATCGCGCTCCAGCTGCGCCGAAGCGTCAGTCACAGTTGTGACGAAGCGCAGCCGCCCGTCGTCGGTCATCATGACCCCGTTACCGCACAGACCCAACACTGATGTGGCGCTCGCGGTGAGCTCACTCAGTGCTGCCTCCAGGTCGTAGCGCGCAGGTAGAACCATGGCGAATCTTGACAGCGTATTGAGGAAAAGCCGCTGGTCATACATCTCGTTCGTCCCTAGTCTTGCGCCACCGGTTCGGCGGCTCACCGCAGCGCCGAACGAAAACCAAAGGATCATGCGTGAGCGCCCTGGCGCCAGATGCTTGCCCAGAGTGTAAATCTGGACCACGCGGATGGCGGATCCGTGTCGGGGGCCGGGACGCCGCAGGCCCGATCCAGCAGTGAGCCGGTCCTTCGAGCACACGCCCGTGGCTCAACTGCTGCGCACGAGAATCCTTGGCCGTTGGGTCGATGTGCGGGCGACCGCTGGGAACAGAAGGACATCGCGGCGCGACTCAGCGTCTTAGAAGACTTGGGACGAGCTACCCGGTGGGCCCTTGCTCGACCCAGACATCCGCAGATTGCCAGGTGTCGTCTCAGGCTTGGTTGGGCCGACTCCCCCACGGGCGCTAGACGAGCAGGTGGGATGGAGGGCCATCCATCCCACCTGCGATTCTCGCTGAGGCGTCAGAAGGCCTCGACCTTGGAGACCAGCCACCGACCGTCGGTCTGCGACATGGTGAGGATGACGCGATTCTGGTCGATCTGTGGACTTGCGAGCTTGGCCGAGGTGGTGCTCTGGTCGACGAACAGCAGGACCTTGACGTCGGCCAGACCGGGGGTGCTCATCACCGAGACTTCGCTGACCTTGGCCTGTATCACGGCCTGGTTCTGGACCGCGAGAGGTTTCACCACCTGGGTCGCCGCCTGGACGAACTCCTTCTTGAAACCACCGGTCAGCAGAGCACTGACCTCCCGTGTGTGCTGGTCGAAGCTCTTGTAGTTATAGCCGAGCATCTTCTCGATGATGACGCTCGCGGCCGACGCCGCAGCCGCCCGGTCACTGGCCAGGGTGCGGCGGTCGTCCGCGGCTTTCCACATGACCATGGAGGTGACCAGGATCGCTGAGGCTAGCAACAATGCCAGTGCGGCGAAAACCCAGCTCGGGGCGAAACGGAACTCCTGAGCCCTCGTGTTGGTGGGCGCTTCGGCCCGGGGCGGTGGCTCTTGGGGCGGCCTCGTCGCCCAAAGGGTGATCGCCTTGTCTGGTGAGCTCTGGTTCAGAACCGGCCTGGCGGATGCCGCTCGCGGTCGCCTCCGCTCCCCAGGCAGGCGGCGCCGTGCTCTGTTGTGGTTACTCGACAAAGTCAAGGCTGATCACCTTCCAGGGGGCGTTGGCATCGGAGGTCCGATGCAGTTCGAGGCGCAGTCGGTATGTCTTGTCGACGGCGCTGGGAGTGGTGGTGTTGGACGTGGGGGCAACAAGTCCGACGATCACGACGGCTGAGACGGGATCGGAAGACACCAGCCCCGCCTCGACCTGCTTGACCGAGGAGCGCGTCTTGTTGGCGACGACCACCTTCTTCAGGTCGGCCAGTTTTGCCGCGTAGTCGCTGTGGAAGGAACCGGACGCGCCACTAAGCACCAGAGCGCTGTAGGAGTCGAACGTGCGGTAGTCCATGGTCACGAAGTTGATGGCGAGCTGCTTGCCGGCGGCCAGGGCTGCAGTGCCCTGATCCGCGCGGTCACGCCCGGCGAAATCGGGCCAGACCTTGGTCACACCGATCACGGCACTCGCGACCAGCAGCAGAACGGCCACCGCAAGAGCCACGGTCGGAGTTATCCAGGCACTTAGCTGGCGGATCTTCACTGTCGTCATAGGGTTCTTCATTGAGTCGCTCCTGTCATGAGCCAAATCCACTGGTAGGGGCCGGTAGCACCCGTTGGCGCGGTCGGCATGGTGATCACAGGCGTTGGGTGTGCGCTGTCGCTGGTGACAGCCGGGTTGCCCAGAGGGACCGGTGTCCCAGCCATAGCTAGCGGGTACGACGAACCGGATCCTGTCGAAGCCGCCCCTGTTGTGCCTGAAGGAGCGTTTTGCGCACCACGGACCGACGACGAGGAACCACGTGGCAGCGTGCAGCGTGCGTCTGTGTTCGCGGGCGGCAGGTTCTTGGTCTGGTCCGGGCCGATCCGCTGGGTGCCGCCGTAGCCAGCCGTGCAGGCCTTGGGGTCGTTGACGTTGAGGACCAAGCCGAAATGCGCGGTGCCGTCGCCGGGAACCACGGTGTAGCCGCCTGTCACAACGTCGGGATAGGTGACCAGGAGCTGTTCGATTCCATTGATGTGGGCGGTGGTGACCTGACCGATCGTGATGAAGTTCGTGAGCAGAGTGGCCAGTGAGCTCTGGTTGTCCTGGATCAGGGCATCGAGCTCTTTGGACGCAACTACTCCACGGTCCAGAACCAGCCGCAGGTCTGTGTCGCTGCCTTGAAGGGTCTCGGAAAGGTCGGCGAAGTTCTTGGAGAGATCCTTGATGTTGCCTGAGGTGGCCTGCTGTGTGTCCAGGACGATCTTGCCGTCGTCGATCAACTTGATCGTCTGCGGCAGTGCTTGCGTAGCCGCCTTGGTGAGGGCATCCCCGGAGTCCAGCAGGCGCTGCAGGTCCGTGCCCCCGCCAGTGAATGCGGTGCCCAGCTCGTCGACCACGGTGCCAAGCTGCGTGCGGTCCACTGACTGCACGGTCTGGTTGAGGTGCAGCAGGAGGTTGTCGACGCTTACCGGTGAGCGGGTGTCAACGCGCGGCACAACGGAGCCGGCGGTCAGCATCGGGCCGTGGGCGGTCCTCGGCTGGAAGTCGATGTACTGCTCGCCAACTGCAGAACGGTTCTCGACAACCGCAAGGGTGTCCTTGGGGATCCTCGTGCCGCGGTTGAACCGCACCTGCACCAGGACGCCGCCCTTCTTCAGCCGCAGGGCCTCGACCTTGCCGACGGTGACTCCGCGGTAGGTCGCCTCGGAGCCTGTAAAGATGCCGCCGGAGTCGGCGAAGTCAGCAGAGACAAGGTAGGTGCCGCCCATGATCTTGTCGGTCAGCCCGACGTACTGGGCCGACAGGATCGACACGGTCACGACGGTGACCAGGGCGAACACCAGGAGCTGGACCTTTGTCAATCGCCGAATCATGCGGCACCCCCGGTCTGCATCAGCGACAGCCATGAGTAGTCCGCGGTCGCTGACCCAAACCCCTGCAGCGGCCCCTGGCCACCCAGCCCGAGGCACACGACTCCGACACATGGCGGCGGCGCCGGTTTCGGACCGACCGGGACCAGTGGGGGGACCGACGGGGTCGGCGGGGGTGGCAGCGGCAGTGACGGCACACCGGGTAGTCCCGGGACGGGAACCGTTGGTAGTGCAGGTTGTCCGAGGTTCCGTTGCGCGGTGCGCAGGTTGAGATCTGCCGTGGCATAGAGGTTGGTGTAGTCGCCGCGGATGGTGTTGGTCGCCTCGTCCGGGAATGGATAGGTGAGCAACAGCTGGAAAGACTTCGGGAGGCTGTCACCGGCGCTGGCGAGCTGGCCCAGCACCGGAGCCAGAGCCTGCAGATTCGCCACCGTGTCTGCCTTGGTGGCCGTGATGACCCTGGTCCCCACCGCGCCCAGGTTGCTCAGCGCAGTGAGCATCGTGGTGAGCTGCTTTCGTTGGTCAGCCAGCACCTTGAGGCCCTTGGGCAGGGACTCCAAGGCCGCGGCGAGGTCGCCCTTGCGCGCGGCGATCTTGGTCGATAGCGCGTCGATGCCCTCTATCGCGCGAACAATCTCTGACTTCTGCTTGTCCAGGCCGCCCACAAAGGTGTTCAGCTGGACGATCAGGTCGCGTATCTGGGTCTTTTTGCCGCCCAGCGCATGAGAGAGCTCGGTCTCGATCACCTTGAGCTGTGCGACGCCGCCACCGTTCAGCAGTAGCGACAACGCACTGAGGACCTCTTCGACCTCGGTATTGCGCCCGGTGTGCGCTAGCGGAATGTTGTCACCGTTGCGCAGGGTACCGACCGGCGCGACGCCGGTCGGCGGCTCAAACTGGACATATTTCTCACCCAACAGCGAGGTCTGCTTCAGCTCGGCGACTGCGTTCTCGGGCAGCTTGACCGAGTCCGGCAGGCGCACCGTGACGCGGGCCGTCCAGCCGTTGAGCTCGATCTTCTCGACGGTGCCCACGGTGACCTCGTTGACCTTGACCGACGACTGAGGCACCAGATCCAGGACATCGGCAAACTCGGCAGTCACCCGGTAGACGTCACCGCTGCTGGCTGCACCGCCCGGCAAAGGAAGGTCGTAGATGCCCTGGCAGGCGCTCAGAGCTGTCATCGACACGATGGCGACCGCGGCGGTAGCCAGACGGCGTGGAATCCCAGCTGTGCGGTTCATCAGGGGGTCCCTGCAGGTGGGGCCGGAACCTTCAGCAGCGACTGAATGTTCTTGCACAGGTCCGTGTTGCCGGTTCCGGTCGGACCGTTGATCAGCGCACAAATCAACAGAGCCGGGTCGTCGAGCTGCGCGGCATTGTTGCGGGTGTCCAGTGTCCCGCTGGTCGGGTTGTAGGCGTGGTTCAGGTTGCTCACCGCGACGGGTGCGTTTGTCAGGGTTTCGGCTAGGGCGTCCCGCTGCTTGGCGATGGTGGTCGTCACGGCCGTCAGCTGGCTGATGTCCGTGGTGAGAACGGCCCTGTTGTCGTGCACGAACGTCGAGGTCTCGCTCAAGGCAATGGCCAGGTTCTTCAGCGCGGCGCCAAGGTCACCTCGCTCCCCGGCGAGCTGGTCGGAAACGCTGGCGAGAACACCATTGAGGCTGCGCACCTGGGAGTCGTTGGTGGCCAGCATGCTGGTGAAGGACTGCAGGTTCTTGACCGTGGAGAACAGGTCGTCCTTGCCGCCGGCCAGCGTCTGCAAGGCAAGCGACAGGTCGTGGTTGGTGTCGTGGATCGCGCCGCCCTGACCCTTAAGGTTCTTGGCACCGGTGTCGAGCAGCCGGGACAGTGCACCGGACTTGTTCGCACCGTTAGGGCCGAGTGCGACCACCAGGTCATCCATGCTCTGGGTGACCTGGTCCAGCTCGACCGGCACCGCGGTGTGGTCGCGGGCAATGGTGGAGCCGCTGGTCATCACTTTGCCCGACGTGTACGCCGGCAGCAGCTGGACGTAACGATCGCTGACCAGCGACGGGGACACGATCGCTGCCTGGGCATTGGCGGGAACCTTGACCGCGGCGTCGTACTTGAACTCCACTGAGACGTGGTCGCCCTCAGGGGTCACCGACGTGACGGTACCGATCGGGACGCCGAGGACACGGACATCAGATCCCGGGTAGAGACCCACGGCACGGGAGAACATCCCGGTGACCTGAATCGAATGAGTGCGCGGCCAGAGGGCGAACCCCGTAGCGACCAGCGCTACCACAACCGTCGAGGCGAGGACCTTGCCGAGGACTGCGATGGTCCGGGGTTTAGCGCCACGAGCTCGAGCGCCGCCGAGTCCGACGACCAGCGCTTCGAGGGACCTGAGCGGGTTGGGGACTCTCACGGCTTCACCACCCCTACCGGGACCGCGAGGTTGGCAACATAAGTGTCGAACCAGCGTCCGTTGCCGAGCGTATTGGCGTAGACCCGGGTGAACGGCGCCATTGCTGCGATGGTCTTGTCGAGGTCCTGCTCGTGTCTGGTCAGAACGGCTAGAACTGAGGTCAGCTGGTCCAGCGCCGGCTTCAGGGCTGCACGGTTGTCCCGCACCAGACCGGTCAGCTGGATGGCAAGGTCCGAGGTGTTGATAAAGAGGGTGTGGATCGCCTCTCGTCGTGCCTGCAGCTCCACCAGCAACAGATCGGCGTCATTGATGAGCTTGGCCGTCGTGCTGTTCTTGGAGGCTACGGTGGCGCTGACGCGATTGGCCCGGGCCAGCAGCGTGCGCAGCGCCGTATCACGAGAGGCGATGGTGCGTGAGAGGCGGGACATTCCGCTCAGGGCTAGCTTGACGTGTTCAGGGCTGTCCTGGAACTCCTTGGCTATGACATCCAGCGACCCAGCAAGCTGCCCGGTGTTGATCTGTTCTGTTGTGGTCGTCAGGTCCGAGAAGGCGTTGACGATGTCGTAGGACGAGACGGTGCGCCTCAGCGGGATCTCAGAGCCCGGCGGTAGCTGGCCCGCCCCACTGGGTACAAGCGAGAGATACTTCTGCCCCAGCAGGGTCTTCAACCTGATCGATGCGCTTGTGGCCGGACCGAACGCCGCGTCAGCTGTGATCTTGAAATCGACCCTGACGTGCGCGTTCTCCAGCTCGATCCCGGTCACCTTGCCAACCCGGACGCCCGCGATCCGAACGTCGTCGTCCGTGCGGATTCCGCCAGCCTCGCTGAACGCGGCGCGGTAGACGTCCCCGCTGCCGATCAGCGGGAGGTTCTGGGCGTTGAACGCGCCGAACAGCAGCAGGCCGATCAGGCCGAGGCCTATCGCGCCGATTGGGATGGGGTTTCTTTCGCGGAAGGGGATCACTACGAGCACCTCGCGGATGACACGGCGTAGGAGGGTGACGTGGTCGCGCCGGTCGGCAGGACCACCCGGCCGTCGAGACGGCACAGATAGAAGTTGAACCAGGACCCGTACGTGGCCGTGCGGGTGAGCGCCGTGATCTTGCCCGGACTGGTCGTCAGGAACTTCTCGAAGGCGGCGGTGTTGGATGGCTTATTCAACAAGGTGACCAGCGACCCGAGGTTGCCGATGTCCTGCCGGATCGCCGGCCTGCCCTTGGTGAGCAGGTCTGCCGTTTGTCCCGCTACGTTGTTGATGTTGGTCAGTGACGAGCCGATGGCCGCGCGGTCCCCGGCCAGGCCTGAGACGAACCGTTGGAGTTGGTCCAGCAGGTCCGCGAAGGCTGTGTCGTGGGCATCGACCGTGCCGAGCACGGTGTTGAGGTTGGTGATGGTGGCACCGATGACCTGGTCACGGTCGGCGAGGGTGGACGTGAGGGAGGCTGTGTGGGATAGCAGCGCGTTGATACTGCCGCCTTCCCCCTGCAGGACCGAGATGATCTCGCCGGAGAGCGCGTTCACGTCGCTGGGGCCGAGCGCCGCGAACAGGGGCTTGAAACCGTTGAACAAGACGGTCAGGTCGAGCGCGGAATGGGTGTGATCTCTGGCGAGCATGTCGCCGTCGCGCAAGGCGGTGGCCGGGCCCGTCCCCTGGTCCAGGGCAAGGTAGCGTTCACCGACCAGGTTGCGGTACTTGATGGTGGCGATAGTGCCTTGCGTCAGCACAGTGCTCCTGTCCACGGTGAAGTCCACGACGGCGCTGGTGCGGTCTTTGTAAATGCCGATGGTGGAGATCTCTCCCACGCGCACGCCGGCGATGCGTACGTCCTGGCCGGTGGCCAGGCCCGTGACATCGCTGAAGACGGCCCGGTAGGTGAAGCGGTCGCCGAAGGAGATGTTGGCGATGGTGGCAGCCAGCGTTCCGAACGTGACGAGGGTGACGAGCGCGAAGATGATCAGCTTGATCAGGCTTGAGGTGGTCTTCATGTCTGGTTCACCGTCATCCCGCGGAGGATGGGACCGGCCAGCAGCGTGGTGATCGCCGAGGGGTCAGCGCTGGTGTCACCTTGGGTCAGCAGTTTTGCGATCACCTGCTGCTCGCCCGCGGTGCCTGCCAGACCCGAGTCAGCGCCAGGCATGTTGTAGGCCGCCGGTGAGGCGAAGTAGGACGGCAGCCCCGAGGCTGCCGGCGGAAAGGCGCTGGGGGCCTGGTCGCCGGATCCGTTGGTGCCGTCGGCGAGGTTCCAGCCGGGCGCTGGGTGCGCCTGGCTGTACGGCGGACTGGGCAGACCCCGGCAGCTGGGACCACGGTGCTCGCCCCAGGCCGGCTCCTCCCCGGGCCGATAGGGCGCGCGTGGTTTGACCACTTCGAGGGTGATGTGGAAGTAGTGGTCGCTGAACATCTGTGTCGCTCGGGGAATCCAGTTCGCCAGTCCTTCCGCAAAGCAGGGGTACTCCGGTGCGTAGCGGGCCGCGAGCGCCAGCGTGGGGCGTTGCACGCTCCCGACCTGAATAATGCGATCGCCGTTGGAGCCCAGGAACGTCGCTGCAGTGTTGGCGAACCCCGCTGTTCCGGCAAGGAAGCCGGCTAGGGCATCCTGCTTGGCCACGATCGTGTTGCTCGTGGTGGTCAAGGCCTTCAGCGTTCGCAGGATGTCGGGCGCTGCGTCGGCGTAGGTTGTCGCCACGTCCGCCAGCCGGCTGATGTCGGCCTTGATGGTCGGCATCCTCGGGTTGATCGCGGCAAAGTACTTGTCAGCCCGGACGAGGTTTTCGCCCAGCTGGGTGCCACGGCCGTCCAGGGCCGTGGCGAGCGCGTTGAGGGTTGCCGCCAGCTTTTCGGGTTTGACTGTTCGTAGCAGCGGAAGCAGGTTGTCCCACACCTTCTCAAGCTCGATCCCCACTGTTGAGTGGTCCTGGCCGATGATGTCGCCGTCGGCCATGGTCCGTGGCGAGGGGTTCGCAGGGATTATCAGGTCGACGTACCGCTCACCAAACAGCGTCTTGGGCAGGATCCTGGCCGAGACGTTGACCGGGATGTTGGCCACCTGGTCCGGCTGCAGTGCCAACTCGATCCTGGCGCCGTTTCCGGTGCTGGTGATGGACCTGACCTCACCAACGATGAGCCCGCGGATCTTGACGTCGGAGTCGCTCTGGAGCTGGTTTCCGATCTGGGCGGCCGTGAGCGTGACCCTCACGACCGGAGTGAACTTCTTCTGGAAGGTTGCGATGGACAGCCCGACCATGAGTGTGATGGTGAGCAGGAAGGCCACGCCGTAGGCGTAGTTGCTCATCCGGGACAGGGCACCGCCGATGGGGGAACTCACCGCACTACCCCGCAATCCGGACGGTGGTGGTGGCGCCCCAGACAGCCAGGCTGAAGAAGAAGTCGATGATGTTGATGGTCACGATGGAGGTGCGGATCGCCTTGCCAACTGCCTCGCCCACGCCGGCGGGACCGCCGGAGGCTGTGTAGCCGTAGTAGCAGTGGATCGCGATGATCACCACCGCGAAGACCATCACCTTGGCGAATGACCAGAGGATGTCGACGGGTGGCAGGAAGAGGTGGAAGTAGTGGTCGTACGTCCCGGCAGACTGCCCGAAGTAGCTGGTCGTGATGAAGCGGGTGGCTGCATAGGAGGACAACAGACCCAAGACGTACAGCGGCATGACGGCGATGAAACCGGCAATCATCCGGGTGGTCACCAGGAACGGGACACTCGGAATACCCATGACCTCGAGGGCATCCACCTCTTCGCTGATCCGCATGGCACCCAGCTGTGCCGTGAAGCCGCACCCCACCGTGGCCGCCAGCGCGAGGCCGGCCACCAGAGGCGCGATCTCCCGGGTGTTGAGATAGGCGGAGATGAAGCCGGTGAAGGCCCCCGTACCCAGCTGGTTGAGGGAGGAGTACCCCTGCAGTCCCACCTCGGTTCCGGTGAAGAACGCCAGGAAGGCGATGACACCGACGGTGCCGCCGATCACGGACAGAGCACCCGTGCCCAGACTCACCTCGGCCAACAGGCGGATTACCTCCTTCTTGTACCGGCGTAGTGTTCGTCCGCTCCATGCGAGGGAGGTGGCGTAGAAGCGCAGCTGCCCGCCGAGGTCGTCGAGGGCTGTGATGGGCCGGCCGGCCAGGGTCTTGAGACTGGTCACGGGTTCACCTCCTTGGGGTCAGATGTGGGCAGGTACATGGGCAGGTGCACGTTCAGATCTTCTGAGGAACGACTTGGAAGTAGACGGCGGTGGCCACAAAGTTGACGACGAACAGCAGCATGAAGGTGATCACCACGCTCTGGTTGACCGCGTCGCCGACGCCCTTGGGACCGCCGCCGGCCCGCAGGCCCTTGTATGCGGCGACCACCGCCGCGATGACGCCGAACGTCAGGGCCTTGATCTCACCGGCCCACAGGTCTGGCACCTGGGCGAGCGCGGTGAACGAGGCAATGTAGGCCCCTGGTGTTCCGCCCTGGATGATCACGTTGAAGAAGTAGCCTCCGCACACGCCAACGACAGAGACCAGCCCGTTGAGCAGAACAGCGACCAGCATCATGGCCAGCACGCGGGGCACGACAAGGCGCTGGATCGCGCTGATCCCGAGAACCTCCAGGGCGTCGATCTCCTCGCGGATCTTCCGTGAGCCAAGGTCTGCGCAGATCGCCGACCCGCCGGCGCCAGCGATGAGCAGTGCCGTCACGATGGGGGACGCCTCGCGGATGACTGCCAGAACGCTTGCGGCACCGGTGTAGGACTGGGCGCCCAGCTGACGGGTGAGAGTGCCGAGCTGGAGGGCAATGACGGCTCCGAACGGGATGGACACCAGCGTGGTCGGCAGGATCGTGACGCTGGCCACAAACCAGGACTGCTGGATGAACTCCTTGCCCTGGAACGGTCGCCGCGGAAGCGCGCGCAGTACGTCAAGGGCGAACGCGAACAGGGAACCTGCCTGCCTCAGGGCTCCGGTGGCAGTTGCGAGCGGGCTCATTTCTGCACCGGCTTGGCAGCGGTGTTCGAGGACTGGAAGGACCCCGGAGGTGGGGTGACACCGTTGGCAATGCCCCATTGGCCCGCCGGGCGTGCCGACGGGCGGCTTAGGCCGTTGCTTGTCTCCAGCTGCAGCGGGATGGGTGGCAGAGGCGGCAGCTCCTGGCCTGACTCAGCGGCCAGCTCGTCGGCGTCCTTCTCCTCCGACATGCCGATCGGCCCGATCCGTTGCGCGTTGAGAAACTGCCGGACCACCGGCTCCTCGCTGGAGAGCAGCATCTCGCGCGGCCCGAACATGGCCAGGTGCTTGTGGTAGAGAAGGCCGATGTTGTCCGGCACGGTGCGTGCCGTGTTGATGTCGTGGGTGACGATCAGGAACGTCGCCTCGATCTGCGCGTTGAGATCGACGATCAGCTGGTTGAGATAGCTGGTCCTGACCGGGTCGAGCCCGGAGTCCGGCTCGTCGAAGAGGATGATTTCGGGATCCAGCACCAAAGCGCGTGCCAGGCCGGCGCGCTTGCGCATGCCACCGGAGATCTCGCCGGGCAGCTTGGCCTCGGCACCCTGCAGGCCAACCAGCTCGATCTTCTCCCCGACGATCGACCTGATCGCAGCCTCGGTCTTCTTCGTGTGTTCACGCAAGGGAAAGGCGATGTTGTCGTAGAGGTTCATCGACCCGAAGAGCGCGCCGTCCTGGAACAGCACACCGAAGAGCTTGCGGACCGCGTAGAGGTCACGTTCGCGCAGCTGTGTCAGGTCCCGGTCGTTGATCCAGATCGAGCCCTGCTCGGGCTTGAGCAGTCCGACCAGCGTCTTGAGGAACACGGACTTGCCTGTACCCGACGGGCCGAGCATGACCGAGATCTCGCCGGCGGGCAGCGTCAAGGTGACGTCTTTCCAGATCACCTGGGACCCGAACGACTTGGTCAGGCCTTCGACCCTGATCTCGACACCCACTGTGACACCTCCCGGGTCGTTCTCCGTATGTTGTAGAGAAGAACGAGCGGGGAGCCGACAGGTTACGTTCCGAAACAAACTCCGGCACAGACGCTGACAAACCCCCGAGACTCAGGGAGACTGTCTCGACAAGGAGGTCAGTATCGGTTGGCATGAACGCACCGGCGGGGAGACTTCGCTAACCCCTGTTGGTTATGCCCCCACAGCGACTGTCGGTGCAGGGGCCCGTAGTTCTGGAACTGGTCCCCTCGAAGCCGATCATGGCGTGCCGAGGGCGACGCGGGCGTTCTTGGACAGCCTCTGGATCGCACTGTCGGCCGTCGAAGGCACGGCCACGTCCGAGGGCTCGCGGCCCGCAGGCCAGGGCGCAGGCGGCCCGCCGGCCGATATGGAACGAGTCGCCGCTCTCGTCGAGCTGGCCCAGGGCGGGGACGCCGATGCCTTCGGCCTGCTCTATGAACGTTACGTCGACCTGGTCTACCGCTACATCTATGTCCGTGTCGGCTCCTCCCACCTGGCGGAGGACCTCACCTCCGAGACCTTCATCCGAGCCCTGCGCCGCATCGACTCCTTCAGCTGGCAGGGCAAGGACATTGCGGCATGGTTCGTCACTATCGCGCGCAACCTGATCACCGACAACGTCAAGTCGGCGCGTTTTCGCATGGAGGTCAGCACGGCCGACATGATCGACGCCGACCGGAGCGTCGAGGGTCCGGAGAATGAGGTCCTCGCGCGTCTTCGTGACACCCGCCTGGTCGAGGCGATCAAGACCCTCAAGCCCGAGCAGGCCGAATGCGTGGTCCTGCGGTTCATGCAGGGCATGACCCTTGCCGAGACCGCGCTGGTCATCGGCAAGTCGCAGGGTGCGGTCAAGCAGCTCCAGCTGCGCGCTATGCGTGCGCTTCATAGCAGCCTCGAAGGCCAGATGCTGTGAGACTCGACACGGCAACACCCACGTAACTTCCAGCGCACGTGCTCGTTCTCAGAGCAGAAGGCCAGCACGTTCCCGGATCTACTGGTTATGGGCGCCGGATCGCCCGGGCAGTCGAATCACTGATCGTCACTTAAGGAAGGAGGGCTCGTCGGATGCCGTTTGCCAGCAGGCGCGCAGACCTCCTTGAGCGTTCGCTCCAGGGCCTTGCGTGTACGGATCAGGAGGTTCGAAGCCTCGCCGTGACCGCGAGCCGGATCCCCGCCCTGACCTCGGCGGCCTGCCGTCCTCGCGATGACTTTGTCAGCGCTCTCGGACTTAAGCTGCGTGCTGAGGCGCTGACCCTGCCCGTCCCCCAGGTCGGCTCCGCCTCGTCGGCCACCGCGGCGCGTCGATCACCGGGCAGGCCCCTGGTCTTCGTGGTCGGAAGGGGGCTGCGGGTCCTGGCCGGGGCCACCGCGTCCCTGCTGCTGATCGGCGCCATCCTCGGGGTAACCTCACGATCCGCCCTGCCCGGCGGCTTGCTCTACCCTGTGAAACAGGTGCTCAACTCGGCTGCGGTTCAGCTGGCCGGTTCCGGCTTCGACCGTGGCGTGACTCTGCTGTCCCAGGCCCAGGAAGACATTGGTGATGCGAGATCTCTGGTGGAACGTGACAGGGCGCTAGTGGACGCGGCACTGGTGAACCAGGCTCTGCTCAGCGCTAAGAGTGCGGCCACCGATGGTCAGCGCGCACTGCTCGGGGAGTTCGACCGCAGCGGCAATGTTCAGGCACTGATCGCTGTCCAGGACTTCGCGGTCCGCGCGCTGCCTCAGCTGAACGCGCTACGCACCCAGGTGCCGGCAGCATCCAGGCCAGATGTTGACGCACTCATCGCGCTACTGCACGACACCCAGACGACCGTGGCCCGCAAGATCGCGGTGTGCGGCCAGCCATGTGCTTCGCTGGGGGGCGCAAAGCCTGGAAGCCCATACTCTTCGGTGCCCTCCGCCGGCCCGACTCGTACGCTGCCGGGCGGGCGCCTTGCCATACCAGGGGTTCCATCTGGCGGGCTGCCGGTTGTCGGCCCGGCGCCGGCCATCACCGGACCCGGCCGGGGGGTGGTGGGTCCTACCGCGCCCCCCCTGCCGTTCACCGGGAACGGCTTCGGTGGTGCCACAGCGCCTCCCATGAGCGCCGGGTCCATCACCGTCAGTCCGTCTTCGATCGTGATCCCGCCCCTGCCGCATCTGTCGCCCCTGGCCCCGACCCCCGTGCTGCTTCCCGCTCCGACCGGCCTGCCCTGAGCAGTTGCTCAGTTTTGCCAGTCATCCGGGAGGTCGCCGGCAACCCGTGTGGGCATGGGGGTGCGGCCGGTCTCGACATGCTGGCTGGCCCTGTGAGCCGTCTGCTCCTGGCCGTCAGCCGATGAACTGCTCGAACGACCGGTTCCCCATCGTGGCCACCACGACGTGGCTTGATCCCGGGAGCTGTCAAGTCCTCAGAAGTGCCATCGCCCTGATCGGACTCGTGTACCAAAAGCTGGTAAGCCCGGTTCGGCGCGGCCGACACCCCAGGGCGTCGCCCAAGAAATCCTCACCGCTTCGGACAGAGGCTGAAACGCGCCCAGATACCAGCACCCGAAACATGGCTGCTGTGGTTTCCGTTGAGGCCGCGGGGTACGTCGATGCCGCAGCGGTTTTGCCCTTCGCGCGCCTTGGTACGGTGGCTGGGTGAAAGGTGGCTTGCGTTGCATTGGGCCGCTGGTCTTGCTAGTCCTTAACGATCACTTGGGGGAATGTCCAGGTGTCACCGCGGGGATCCGACATGATGGCTCAGATGCGTTCGGCGCTGTTCCGGCGTGGACGCACGCCGGGCCTGCGCACTGCGAAGACGACGCTTGCCGCCGTCTTGTCCTTCGTGGTGGCTCAGGGGCTGCTGACCAGCCCGGCGCCGGTCCTGGCACCTCTGACAGCACTGCTGGTCGTACAGCTGACGATGTACGAGACCGTGGCAAGTGGGTTGCAAAGGGTCGCCAGCGTTGTAGCCGGAGTGCTGATCGCCGTCGGCGTGGCGACCTGGGTCGGGCTGACCTGGTGGAGCCTGGGCTTCGTCGTGGCTGCCTCGCTGATCATCGGCCGCCTGTTGCACCTGGGCCATCATCTGCTCGAGGTTCCGATCTCAGCCATGCTGGTGCTAGCAGTGGGAGGCGCCGAGGGCCCCGCACTGGACCGGGTCTACGAGACGCTGATCGGGGCCGCAGTCGGTGTCGCCGTCAACCTGGTGATCGCCGCGCCGCTATATCTGCAACCGGCCAGCGACACGCTCACAGAGCTGGCCGAGAAGATGGCGGACTTCTTGCGGCACCTTGCCGACCAGCTGGGTGAAGGGTGGTCCCGCGAGTCATCCGACCGGATGCTGGACCAGGCCCGGCGCCTCGGCGAGGAGGTTGATCACGCCGACCGCACCCTGGCTCGAGCCCAAGACAGCGCCCGGTTCAACCCACGCGCTGGCCAGGCCCGTGACGCGCTACCGCGGCTGCGCACCGGGCTGACCGGGCTGGAACACACCTACGTCACGATCCGTAACCTGTGCCGTTCTCTCCTGGACCGGACCTACTTCGTGCCCAGCGAGCAGGCGGGCAGTGTCTATGACGCCCAGGTCAGCGATGCGCTCGCGCTCGTGCTGCAGGCTGCGGCGGATGCTGTCGGCCACGTGTCAGTGGTGACATCCGGCACCGAGGCCCAGGACGTCGCCCGAATCGAGGTTGACCGACGCCTCTCCGAGCTGCACCGTCGACGTGACCTGCTTGCCGACCTCCTGCACGAAGAGGCGAGGGCGGATCGGGCCACCTGGCAACAGCATGGAGCACTTCTGACCGACCTGGACCGAATGCGGATCGAGATCGAGGCCGCGGTCCGCCCGCCCGAGCAGGCGTGGCGACCACCTCCGGTCATCGAGCGTCAGCGGCGGGCGTTGAGACAGATCAGTGCGGCAGCCCGCCAACGTGCCCGGCGTCGCCCGCGTGCCCAGCGCCGTCCCCGCCGCTCATGACCATCCCCACCCTCGGAGCAGATGGGCCCAGGGCGGCGCCTGTCGCGCTCGGCTTGGCTCCTTCGTCGATGGCTCGTCCTTGCCGGCTGCCTTCCTCAGCGGTCCTTCGCCGGCAGGGCTGATGTGCCCTCACCGACGATCGGGACCCGCAGCGTGGCCAGCCCGGCCGGGTTGGCGGTGACGGTGACCGGCTGGACGGAATAGGCATTCTTGTATGCCGCGTCGGTGCTGGCCGGGACCAGATGGAGGCGGTCGCCGGCCACCACGCGGTGCACGATGCCAGGCAGTTCGATGTGTGCTCGCTTGCCCACGCCGGTGACCCGAACGAGGCTGATCAGCTTGTTCACCAACGTCTTGGAGCCGTCAGGAGCAACGTCGTAGAGCTTGGCGAACACCTGAAGCTGCCCGGCGGGGCCGGTCGACTCGGTAGTGGCCACCGTGGGCGCGGTGAACCTCACGTCGAGGGTGGGCACACCAACAATGCTCGCGTCGGTGGTCAGCGGCTGGGTGGTCCACGCGTCCACGGTGCCCGGCGCGTCATTCGGCGCGGTCGTGTCTTGGGGCAGGCTGCCGGGCGGTATCTGGCCCTGCAGACCTGAGACCTCGGAGTAGGAGCCGAATGCGCCCAGCCCGGGGTTGCTCCAGGACACCGAACCAGGTCGGACGGCGTCGGCGGTGGTGACCAGGTCGCCGGCTCCGGAGAGGTAGTAACTGCGTGGCGCCCCAACGGGATAGGACGATGCACTGCCGTATGCGGGTGCCGCTGTCCCGGCGTGGGGCACCCAGTCCTGGAAGTGGCTGAACTCTGGCCCGGTCGGAGCGGTCTGGACGTCCTTGAGGTAGTGGGTGAACCAGTTCGTGATCCGCAGCCCGAGGTGGGTGTCCTCAACGTGCGCGCCGGGAAGGTCGAGCTCGCCAGGGGCGGCGCCGGTGTTACCGTTCATGCCGCCGGGGGCCCCAGGACTGCCACGCCATCGAGACCGGTACCTTGCCTGCTTTGAGGCCTCTGTACGTCGCGATGGCCTCCTGCAGGTTGGACAAGGTGTCGTCCTGGCCCTGGATCAAGAAGGTGGGCACCCGGAACGTGGTCCAGGTAGTGACCCAGCGATACCCGGTCGGTCAGCGCGTAGGTCTGCGCAGTGGGTAGCCGAGGGCATCCAAGGTCGCCTTGGCCCGGCACGCCTCCAGCGAGTAGTTGGGACAACCGACCTCCCGGGGTGGATCGATCCGGGCTCCCTGGATCCCGTCAGCCGCGCCGACACCGAAGAACAGCGAGCTCCAGCCGATCTTCTCCGTGCCCGGTGTCTGATCGGCATATGTCATCCCCGTTGACTGGGCGGTGTTGTTCGGCGCCGGGCAGTAGCGAAGGTCGTTCCAGGTGGTCAGTGGCACCAGGGCGTTGACCCGCGGATCCATGGCGGCAGTGGCGAACTGGGTCTCGCCGCCACACGACCCGCCGATCATGCCGACCCGCGGGTCGTGTGCGGCTGCGTTGTCCAGCTCTTGCTGAAGGTCACAGCCGCCGTGCCGGCCCCGCCCGGGGCGCCGGCTATTTGCGAAGAGGCGCATGTCGCCTTGGCACCGCCACCCAGGAACGTCACCAGGTGCGAGGCGGCTACGCCGTCGATGGATGGGTCGTCCAGGAGATCTTGCATCCCGAGTTGGGGAACCCAAGACCCGTGGAGGAAGGACGGCATAACCGCGCTGGGCGAACGCCCGACCCAGACCGGACTGGTCGGCCTTGGAGCCACCGAATCCGTTGGTCGTCAAGATGGTGGGTACCCGGTTCAAGGCCGAGGCTGAATGCGGTTTGAAGAGGTCGGCGTCGATGATGCAGGTTTGCGCGCGGCCTTGGTCGTCCAGCTCGGCAGGCACCGTGAACGACAGCCCGGTGTATGCGTCGAGGGTGTCCAGGGTCGCAGCGCCGGCAACGGTGGCTGGGGCTGCGGCTGGTGTAGCAGGGTGGCTGTCATCACGGCGGCCGACATGGCGGTCAGGACCGTTGGTAAGCAACGATGCATGAGGCAACCTGCGCTCGTGGTGAAAGGCTCAACGAGATTGAAGGGCGCGGGTTACGCAGGAGCCGTCACGCCGGCTGGGCGCCAGGTCCCGGTCAGAAAGACGTAGGTATGAGATGGGTCTATTTGTGCACGTCGTTTCGTTGAACTCATGTGCCGGCTCTGCTTTCTTGGGCGCTGACTGGTTAGCGCAGTGGCGCGTTGGTGCAGGTTTTGACGCCGAGTGGGCCGATCGAGCAGATCCTGTGAGTCAGCGGAGCTGACCGCAACCCGGTCTTGGTCGGGGCGGGGACCGGGAGTGCGGGCAGGGTCAGGGCGGGGCTGGGTGGTGGCGGGGAGGTGGGCGAGGTGCTCGCCGATGCGCTGGGGGTGGCCGCGGGCTGCGGTCTGGCCGGTGGAGCCGGACGGCGGGCCGTCTTGTTGGTCGCCGCCGTGGCGGTGTTGTTCGCCTTGTGGGCGTAACCCGCCTGGGTTGGCGCCGGGTTGGCTGCGGGCAGGTCGGCAACCGGCAGGGCGCTGGTTCCGCGGCGGTAGGCGTCGGCGATGGCTGTCACCGTCCGGACGTAGGACTCTGAGGGGTTGTATCGCAGGATCGCCGCATGCAGGTCCCCCGGGCGGGTGAGGTCACCGGTGCCGGAGCAGAGGTAGACGGCGGTCGTGGTGACGGCGTCTGCCATGTCCTGTGGGTTCTTGACGCCGTCACCGTTGGCGTCCACGCCTATGGCGCGCCACGTGCTCGGGAGGAACTGCATCGGTCCTACGGCCCGGTCGAAGGAAGTGTCCCAGTCCAGCAGGCCATGGTCGGTGTCATTGACCCGAGCGGTCCCGTTGGTGCCGTCCAGGCGGATTCCGATGATGCCCGGCCGAGCCACACCGGCCGAGTCCAGCTGGTTGCCGCCGAAACTGCCGTGGTTGCTCTCGACCCGCCCGATGGCGGCCAGCAACGCCCAGTCGATGTGGCAGCCAGGGTCGGCCGCACCGACCAACGAGGCGCCGCGACGGTAGGCCTGCAGGGCACGAACCGGGATCCCCATGGTGTCCAACGCCATCAGGGTCGAGCTGCCCGGCGCAGTGCCGGCCGGCAGGACAAGCCCGGGCGCTTGCGCGGTGCCCGTTCCTGCAGGCACTGGCGGGATGGTCAGCGCGGTGCCGGGCACGACGATCGCCGGCGAGTCCTTGGAGATGGAGAGGGCCTTGAGCGCGGGTGCGGGGTTGGCCAGGGCGATGCCACCACCGATCAGGGCGACGGCGGGAAGAGTGGCGCAGACTCTGCGCCACGGCAGGGCGACCCTGCGGACGCCGCGGTGGACTCCACCGTTCGACATGGCGTTCTCCTTTGGTGAGATCCTGCTTCAGGGGGTGCTCCTTGTAGGGGAAACGACGACACGGGCCACAAGTCACGAAAACCCTCAGGTCATGCTCGCTGAGCGGCTGAGGACGGACGCCGCGGGCAGCAGGACCGGTCGGCAATCGTTGTTGTGGCCTTTCGGTAATGCGGACGACGGCGCGGGATGCCAACGCTGGTGACAGAGAGCCGGTCCGAAGAAAGTGGGAGCTGAGGAAGACAGGGCGGTTGAGGCGTTTCGGGAGCGGGCTCCGGACCCGGGCCCCCGGTGGAGGTGTCTGGGCACTATTGGGTGTCGCCTCGATGATCTTGCCGGGCTGGTGACAGGCAATGGTGGTTCCGGCCGGACCACCAGGGACTGCATGGGTGAGGTCACACCGGGAAGTGCCCGCTCACCAGTTGTCTTGTCCCACGGGGGAAGTCAGCTGACCTGCAGCGGCATCCTGTTGCGTCGTAGTAGTCGTAAGGAGCCGTGCTCGCCGACCGGGGTGAACGCGCCTTCGCGCATGGCACGCTGCACGACGTGCCAGGGCGGCGCTCCACCGTCGCGCGGGTCGGGGAAGACGTCGTGGACGGCGAGAATGCTGCCGGGCACCAGGTGCCGGGCGAACGCGGTGTAGTCGTGCTGGGCGACCTCTTCGGTGTGATTGCCGTCCAGGAACAGCATGGTCAGCGGGGTTGTCCACCACCGTGCGACCTGCTGCGTGGTCGCGACCACGACGCTGACGGTCCTCTCGAGGCCAGCATCGGCGAGGGTGCGCCGCAGCGACGGCAGCGTGTCGAGCAGGCCGCTGCCTGGGTCCACCAGAGACTGGTCGTGCCACGGCCACCCAGGCTGGTTCTCTTCTGAGCCGCGGTGGTGATCGACGGTGACCAGGTGCGAGCCCCATGCGGCAGCAACAGCGCCCAGATGAACCGTCGACTTACCGCAGTAGGTGCCGATCTCCAGCCACACACCGGGTGCGGCGGTCGCCGCTGCCTCGCGCAGGGCAGCCGCTTCATCGTCCGGCATGAACCCCTTGGTGCTGGCGGCCAGCGCTGCCAGGGCCGGGTCGAGTCTCACGTCAGATCTCCGGTGAGGGTGATGCACAGCGCGTGGCAGTCTGTCGCTGAGATCTGGATCAGCGCGGGCAGACCGTCACCACGAAAGAGCCCGTTTCCCAAAGAGGAACACGCCAGCGCGTCCGCTGCCAGGACGACCGCTGCCGACGTCCACGTGCTGCGCTCCTCAGGCCAGATCGCCTCGTCTGGCCAGACGTATCCGGTCCAGAAGCCACCGTCGCGGTCGCGCAGGTGCTGCACGGAGTCGAACAGGTCCCGTGCCATCAGGCTGTCACCGACTGCATCCAGGGTGAGCACCAGCTCGCAGGTTTCCGCGACGGTCACCCAGGGCTGGTCGGAAACGCAGCGGGCGCCCCTTCCAGGTACGACGAACTCCTCCCACCTGCGATTCAGGTGATCTCGGCCCGCGGGGCCCGGCACGGCGCCGCCGAGCACGGGGTAGTACCAGTCCATCGCGTACCGGCTCTTGTCGGCGAAGGCGTCAGGGTGGACCGCCACCGCATGCGCGAGCCGCGCGGCGCTCAGCTCCCAGTCGGGCTGCGGGTCATCGACCAGCTCCGCCAGTGCCAAGGCGCACCTCAGGGACATCACGGTGCAGGAGCTGCCGGTGAGTAGGGCGCTCTGCTCGACCTCGCCGGTCTCGTGGCGCGACCAGGCGATCCCGCCGAAGGGCATCTGCAGCCCGACGGCAAGCTCGATCGCTGCCCGCACGACCGGCCACATCGCGTCGACCTGGGCCCGGTCCCCGGTGATCAGCCAGCGGTGCCACACGCCCACAGCGAGGTAGGCGCACTGGTTGGTGTCGATGGCGTTGTTGGGCACGTCGCTGCCAGCGATCTCCATCGGCCAGCTGCCGTCGGGCGACTGGTGCTGCGCGCTCCACTCGAACGCCAGCCTCGCTTCGTCATCGAGCCCGCACACCGTCAGCGCCATCGCGGCCTCGACGTGGTCCCAGGGGTCCCCGTGGTGTCCGTTGAACCAGGGGATCAGCCCGCTGTGCAGCTGCTGGCCGGCGATGTACTCCCCGGTCGCCCGGATCTGGTCGGCTGTCAATGTTCCCGGCAGGTGCGGCAGGGGCCGGTTCACCCGGTCCCGCCCGGTTTGCGGAGGTAGAGCACCAGGCTCTTGCCGAGGACGGGGTTGAGCAGACGTTCGGCGGTCTGGGTGAACCACGGGCGGCGCATCATGTCCCAGACCAGGAGCTTGTGGTAGCCACGGGTCAACGGGTTCTCCTGCTCGATTCCGGTGGCGCACCGCAGCCACCAGTACGGCGCGTGCAGGGCGTGGGCGTGGTGGCTGCCCAGTGGCTCCAGGCCGGTGGCCTCGAGCGTCGCGAGAAGCTGGTCGCCGCGGTAGATGCGCACGTGGCCGCCCTGCACCTCGTGGTATGCGTCCGAAAGCGCCCAGCAGATTCGCTCGGGCCATCGCCGCGGGACGCTGATGGCGACCAGGCCGCCAGGTCGCACGACGCGGAAGATCTCGGCGATCGCCACGCCATCCTGGCGGACATGCTCAAGGATCTCGGCGGCGATCACCCGGTCGAAGGTTCCGTCCGGGAAGGGCAGAGCGAGAGCGTCGGCCCGCAGGGTCACCGGGCCGTCAGGCGCTATGACCTGGCCGGCATCAACCATAGCGGCGACCATCGCCTCCACACCCAGCAGGTCCTCGCCGTTGTGGTCCATGGCCACCACGTCAGCGCCGCGGCGCAGCGCCTCGAAGGTATGCCGGCCGGTGCCGCAGCCAAGGTCCAAAAGGGCCTGGCCAGGCCCGACCTTGAAGCGGTCGAAGTCGATGGTCAGCATGAGGCCACCGGCAGCCGGCCGGCAGTCTGGTCCGAGGTTGCGGCCGTGATCGCCTTGCGGTACATGTCGACGGTGGCCTGCGCAGCTGCCGTCCAGCTGAACCGCTCTTCGGCCCTTACGCGCCCGGCGAATCCGATGGCGGTGCGGCGGATGGGGTCGCCCAGCAGGTCTCCGATCGTTTTCGTCAGCGCCTCCGGGTCTCCGGCGGGGACCAGGACGCCTGCGCGACTGTCACGGCCCACTACCTCGGCCAGGGCTCCGACGTCGCTGGCGACCAGCGCCGTGCCAGATGCCATCGCCTCGACTGCCGGCAACGAGAACCCCTCATAGAGCGAGGGCACGCAGGCTACCTGCGCCGAGGCCATCAACTCGGCGACGCCGGTCTCGGAAAGACCGGACGCGAAGTGCACTCGGCGCGACAGACCCAGCGCGGCGACGAGCTGCTCGGTCTTGCCGCCCGGTGCCGGCTTGGACACCACGGTGAGGTGGGCGTCGTGTTCGCGCGACAAGGTGGCGAGCGCCTGTAGCAGCACAGCAAGTCCCTTCAGAGGAACGTCCGCGCTGCACAGGGCCACGATGCGCCCTGGTACCCGGCGTCCCCGGGGGTGGAACAGCTCGGTGTCCACGCCCATCGGGACGACGTGAAGCCGGTGGGGTTGGAGGCCGAAGTCGCGGATCGCGTCGTGCGCGCTGCTGCGTGAGGGGACCAGCACGTGATCGATCTGTCGGGCGACACGAGCCTGCATCTGGACAAACCCGTACCAGCGCCGCAGTGTGAGCTGCCGGTGCCACGGTGCGGCCTCTATCTCGAGCGCACGGTCGACCGAGATCGGATGGTGGATGGTGGCCACGAGCGGCAGCCCGGCTTTGGTGACGTTGAGCAACGCCGGACCAAGTCCTTGGTTGTCGTGGACGACATCGAACTCCGCGGCGCGGGCGGACAACAGCGGCGCCACCCGTCGGCTGAAGGTCCGTGGCTCGGGAAACCCGGCCGTGCACATCGTCGCGAACTCAAGCAGATCGGTGAGGTCGTGGAACTCCGACGGGTTCGGCAGCCGAAAAGGTTTGGGCTCGGCGTAGAGGTCCAGGCTCGGCACCCGGGTCAGCCTCACGCCCTCGTCGAGCTCGGGGTACGGGGGGCCGGAGAAGACCTCGACCCGGTGGCCGAGGGCGACAAGTTCCCGTGAGAGGTGACGGATGTAGACGCCTTGTCCACCGCAGTGAGCTTTGCTGCGGTAGCTCGTGAGGGCAATGCGCAAGGCATCGGTCGGGCCGAGGGATCTCACAAGGTCACTCCGGTCTTCGAGGGGAAACTTCGACGGTCGCGCTGGTCCTGGCTGCTGCATCATAGGCAGATTCATGAACCTGCATGCAGGTCCGGAATGTGCAAGATGAATCGATGTAGAGCAGGAACTGGTGGATTTCCATACGTGGCAACGAGATCTCGGCGAGCTACACGATGGAAGCCATCTGATGCCCAAGGTTCATCAGTAGCACACAGGACGACGAACAGCACCAAGCATCGCGACCTGGTCATACCTTTGTTGACGTCGCATGCTTTCTGGCCGTGGCCGGTAATCATCACCGGTGGTGCGTCTTGGCTCCGCAGCGTCAGCTCTGTTCCTGATCTGCTGGTGAACAGAGACCGGGACTGCTGACCGCCTGGCCCGCAGGCCACTAGCCAGAACGCCCACCGAGCACACGGCCTGCCGACCAGCCTGGGGGAGCCCCCGGTGTGCTCGGTGCCTAGAAGCGCACGCCTCCGGCGGAAATGCCCGCCTTCCAGAACCGCTGGAGTGTGACGAACACGATCATGATGGGGATGACCGACACCAGGGACCCGACCACCGTCAGGATCTGCAGGCCGGGAATCGTGATCGACGACTGATTCCACCCGGTGAGCCCGACCGTCAGCGGCATGAGCTTCTGATCGGTGAGCACCAGAAGCGGCAGCATGTAGCTGTTCCAGCTACCGAGGAAGGCGAAGAGAAGGATGGTCACCAGACCTGTCATCATGAGCCGAAGGCCGATGGAGATGAAGATGCGGAACTCGTTGGCGCCGTCCAGCCGAGCCGCTTCGATGAGCTCGATCGGGATGGACGACTGACAATATATGTACGCCAGCAAGACCCCGAACGGGTAGACCAGAGCGGGTAGCAAGAGGCCGGCGTAGGTATTGTTCAGACCGAGACCGACCAGAAGCAGATATGTCGGCTGGGCCAGAATCGTGCCGGGAACCAGCAGGCTTGCCAGAACAACGCCGAGTATGGTCTTGCGTCCCCGAAAGTGGTAGATCGCGAGTGCGTAGCCAGTGAGCGCACAGACCATCGTGGTGGCTGCCGAGCCAACGACCGAGTACAGGATCGAGTTCAGGGTCCAGCGCCAGAAGATGCCGCCGTCATACCTCGAAAGGTCAGCCAGGTTGTCCAGCAGGTGAAACTTGGAGAACACGAACCCCGGCGTCGAGAACAAGTCGCCCGAGGACTTGGTTGAGGCCACGACGAGCCAGAAGATCGGAACCAGAAAGTACGCCGTGGCGATGATCATGGCCGCGCTCACCACGATGACCCATCCGCGGCTGGGGCGATCAGCGGCCGAGGTTGCTGATCGCCTGGGCGCAGTGGGACGTGTGGTCGACCGGCCGGGCATCGGAGCGGGGGGGGCCACGCGGGTCCCGCTCTCACTTGGTGACATGGGTTACTCCGTTGCGGCGTGTGGTCAGTCGCATGATCGTGAGCGAGACGATCAGCGTGGCGATCCCGAGGATGACGGCCATCGCTGATGAGAGGTTGGCGTTGTTCCCGAGCGTGGCAGCCGAGAAGATGGCCATGTTCGGGGTGTAGCTGCTTGAGATGTTCGGGGTGATGGTCTTCAGGACCGACGGCTCGTTGAAGAGCTGGAGTGTTCCGATGATGGACGACAGCGTCGTCAGCAGGAACGCGGGCCAGATCATCGGCAACTTGATGCTGAAGGCAATCCTCACCTCGCCTGCCCCGTCAAGCCTGGCTGCCTCGAACATCTCGCGTGGCACCGACTGCAGGGCCGCGAACAGGATGATCATGTTAATTCCTGTGTAAGACCAGATGCTGATGTTCGCGATTGACCAGAGCACGGTACCCGGGGCAAGAAGGTTCGCGTCTATCCCGATCGAGGCAAGGAACTGGATGAGCGGGCTTACGTTGGGCTGGTATAGGAAGCCCCACAACAGTGCGGCAATTACTCCCGGGACTGCATAAGGCAGGAAGACGACGAGCTGGAAGAACCGCTTTGCCTTGACCAGGGGGGAGTCGAACAGGAGGGCAAGCCCTACCGCGAGCACCATCATGACCGGAACCTGGACCACGCCGAAGAGCATCACCCGGCCGAAGCTGGCCAGGAAGTCCGGGTCGCCCAGTGCGCGGGTGTAGTTGGCGAACCCGACGAAGACCGCCGCACTGGCTGCTCCGAAGCCAAGCCCTGAGGACTGGACCGAGTACACGCTGCTACGGACAGCTACCAGGATGGGCGTGACGAGGAAGACCAGGAACAGCGCGACAAAGGGAAGGGTGAAGGCGTAGGGCGCCCACCAGGCCCCGGCGCCGGTGAACCGGCGCAGGGACCTGGTAGAGCTGGAGCTGGAGCTCACGGGAGGGTCGTCAGCCTTTCACGCTCAGGCCACGAGCCTTCAGGTTCTTGACCGTGATGGCTTGTGCGTTGTCCAGCGCCTGCAGGAAGGTCTCCTGCCCGTTGATGACCTTGGCGAACTGGTCGGTTATCGCGGATTGAGCGGTTCCGAAGTTGGGTCCGTCAACCCAGGTGGATGGGGTGTTCGCGGCGGACTGCTTGAAGACGGTGTTGATGACCTGGCCATTGAAGAAGGACACAGGGGCCAGCAACGCTGGAGATGCGAGCCCGTTCTTGGATGACGGGAAGATCCCTCCGGTGGTGATCATGGTCTTCTGTGCGGCAACGGAACCGTTCAGCCAGCTGATGAACTTCGCAGCCGCCCCCGGGTTCTTCGCGCCCTTGAGGACGACGTCGGCTGCTCCGCCCGAGTCGCCCGAGTTGGTCGAGCCCGCGTTGACGGGCAGGGCCGCAACGTGCCACTTTCCAGATGTGGCTTTGCCGTTGCTCTCGAGCAACGGCGGAAACCACACGGCGTAGGAGATCGTGGCGATCTTGCCGCTGTTGACATCAGCCCAGTACTCGGGTGTCCACATGGTGTCAGTGGTGACCAGCTTCTCGTCGAGCAGCGTCTGCCAGCGTTTGGCGACCAGCTTGCTGCCAGCGTCATTGATGCCAACGGTCCAGGAGTTGCCGCTGATGCCGTACCAGCTACTGCCGGCCTGCTGGATCTCTTGCGACCACTGACCGAATTCGCTCGGCGACATGTTCGCGATGTACACCTTGGGGTTGGCGGCGTGCAGCTTGCGCGCAGCGGTCAGGTACTGGTCCCACGTGGTCGGCACGGCGATGCCGTACTTGCTGAGGATGTCGGTTCGGTACATCAGGCCACCGGGGCCGATACCGTTGGGGATTCCGTAGACCTTCTTGTTGAAGCTGACCGATGCCCACGAGCTGGCCGTGTACTGCGCAGCCTGATCGCCAACGTACTTCGAGATGTCCACCACGCGCCCCGCAATGACGTAGTCGGGAAGGTCGTGGGTGCTGAGCTGGACAACGTCCGGACCTGCCCCGGCGTCGACGGCCGCCTTGACCTTCGTGCCATCGTCTCCTGTCATGCGGTGGAAGACGACGGTGGTGCCGGTGTGAAGCGCGTTGTAGTTGGCGACGAGGCTCTCGAGCCCGGGGACCCAGCCCCAGAAGTTGACCGTTGCGGTCGCGGAGCTGCTTACCGAAGCGGTTGGCGTTCCGGAACCACACCCGGCAAGGAGTGCCAGGGCGCACACTGCGGCCACCGGACCCAGAATCGCACGAGACCGCTGATGGCCTCCCTGGTTCAACTTCATCGCTGTTTCCTTCCGGTGACACGTCGTCGAGGCGGGAGCGGAGCGGGGTGGCCCCTGTCGTTGCGGCACATTCAAGCAACATCCGCTTGCGCTTAAGAGTGCACAAAGATCCACCGACTGTCAAATAGTCATCGGATGTTTGGCGTCGTATGACTGCGCGTTGTCGCGAGATCCGGTCAAATGGGGGGACAAAGATCGGATATATGAGCGTAGTCTTAGGATGAATTCTCCGCGAACAGAAAGTATGCCCTTGCCGCTCACAGACCTCCCGCTCGTCGAACTGCGAACCTTGCGACCCGAAGTGCAGGAACCCGATGATTTCGACGTGTTCTGGGGCTCAACGCTGGCTGAGTCGCGCAGGCTTGCCTGGGCACCACGGATCCAGAAGATCGACACGGTCATGACCACCGTTGACGTGTACGACGTGACCTTTGCCGGCTATCGGGGCCACCCCATCCGTGCCTGGCTGACGGTGCCCTGCAGCGTCGTTGCACCACTGCCGACGGTCGTGGAGTACCAGGGTTACAACGGCGGCAGAGGTCTGCCGGGGGAGCGGCTGATGTGGGCGAGCGCCGGATACGCCCATCTGTTCGTGGATGCGCGAGGCCAGGGAAGTGGATGGGGGACCGGCGGCGACACAGCGGACCCGGACGGCTCGGACGCCTCGAGCGCCGGGTGGATGACGCGCGGCATCCTCGACAAGGACTGCTACTACTACCGCCGGGTGTACACCGACGGGGTGCTCGCCGTGGAGGCGGCCCGCGCGCTTCCCATGGTCGACGGCTCTCGCGTGAGCGTCACCGGCGGCAGCCAGGGCGGTGGCATCGCTCTTGCTGTTGCAGGCCTCGTGCCGGATCTGCGCGCCGTGATGCCGGACGTCCCCTTTCTATGCCATTTCCGACGTGCTGTGGAGATCGCCTGTGATGAGCCGTTTACCGAGATTGTCAGGTACCTCTCGGTGCATCGCGGCGTGGAGGCGCAGGTCTTTTCCACCCTCAGCTACTTCGACGGGGTGAACTTTGCCAAGCGAGCAACGGCGCCTGCACTGTTCTCCGCTGCTCTGATGGATGACATCGTTCCTCCCTCGACGATCTTCGCCGCCTACAACTGGTATGCCGCGGATGCCAGCATCGAGGTCTATGCGTTCAACGGCCACGAGGGTGGCGCGCAGTTCCAGTTCTTCAAACAGGCCGCGTGGCTGCCCCAGCACCTGCACTAGCCTGCGAAGTCGGACTCGGTCATGACAGTCTGCTGGGTTTCCGTGACGGACACCGTGCGTTCAACCCCGCGCAGGCAGACCCGGAGGTCTCCGGCATGACGCCGGGAGCGCGCACACAGTCTGGCCCGCACCAGCCGTACTTCGCCGGAAAGCGTCGAGGTCCAGTCCAGGTCGAGGAACACGCCGGGTCGAATGACGAGCCCGCTGACCGATCCGCTGCCCAGCCGGTGGGGCACCGAGGGAAGCAGAGTGATGGCAGGGCCATGGCTCTGGACCAGGCACTCGACCAGCACGGCGACGAAGCCGAGGTTCGCGTCGATCTGAAACGGCGGATGCGCCGCGAAGAGGTTGGGATACAGGCCGCCGGCCCACGGGCCCTGGACGGTTCCGGCCGACCGGAACAGCAGCGGCAGCAGCCGCTCAACCGCCTTCGGCTGTGCCAGGCGTGCGCGCAGGGCCATCTTCCACACCAGCGACCAGCCGGCTGAGTCATCACCGCGTTTGTCCAGGGTGCTCGACACTGCGCTGGCGAGCGCCGGCGTCAGCGGGGTATTGCCGGGATAGGCGAAGTACAGCGGCGACACGTGGCGATGATGCGGTTCGGCTTCTTCGAACGGATCTGCCCACTCCTGCACGGAGCCGTCTGGCGCAATCGGGATCGGGGGCAGCTGTGCGGCGGCGGCGGCGACACGCTTAACGAGGTCATCCTCTGCTGGCCCCAGCGCGAGGGCCGCCTCGAACAGGTGGGCAATCATGGCGATGTCAGCCGTCGACGACCGGGCCGCAGCGGCGATACAACCGTCCGGGCCCACAAAGTGATTCTCGGGTGACGTTGACGGGCTGGTGCCGAGCGTGCCGTCTGGCTGGCGCACAAGCCAGTCGAGGAAGAACTCGCACGCCCCGCGAGTGACAGGCCAGGCGCGCCTTGAGGCGAATTCGCAGTCGCCGCCATGGCGGACGTGCTCCCAGAAGTGAGTTGCCAGCCAGGCTGGCGCCAGGGGCCAGAACGACCACGCCGCGTCCCCCGACACCGGTGACGTGAACGCCCACGCGTCGGTGTTGTGATGCGCGACCCAGCCGGCTGCGCCGTAGACGCGCTGGGCCGTCACGGTGCCCCGGGCGGCAAGGACATCGACGAGGTTGAATAGGGCTTGATGGCTCTCCGCGAGATTGACGCTCTCGGCGGCCCAGTAGTTCATCTGGGTGTTGATGTTGACGGTGTAGTTGGAGCTCCACGGTGGCTGCAACTGCTCGTTCCACAGTCCCTGCAGGGTCGCGGGCAGACCTCCTGCCCGCGAGCTTGAGATCAGTAGGTACCGACCGTAGTTGAACAGGAGCGCGGCCAGTGCCGGATCATCGGGGCACGTGGTGACGCGCTGGTCGGTCGGCAGAGATCGAGTCATCTTCTGGGCCGAGACCAGGGCGATGTCGACGCGGTCGTACAGGCTTGCGTGGTCTGCGAGGTGGGCCGCTTTGATCTGCGGCCCGCCCGCGATCAGAGCCCGGCGCACGCAGCCCCGTGCCCGAGCGTGGGCGGTGTGCGCTGTTCCACGGGCAGGTTGGCCGATTCCGGTGAAGGTCGTGGCCGTCGACACCACGATGCGCGCGAGGTGAACCCCACTGGCACGCAGGGTTCTGCCGTCGAACCGGTCGATCCCGTCATGGTCCCACGCCACCACGGCTGCACCCTGCAGCGAGCGCGCAGCGTCGCTGGAGTAGGTCACTGCGGTGGGCGGGGTGGCGTGGGTTGGGGCCACGTCGGAGGGAAGTTGCAGGAGCAGGCCGAGCTCGTTGCTGCCCTTGACGCGGGCCGACACTCTCAGCTGCGAGTCCAGGTCAAGGGAGACGACCGAACCGGCGGCGGAGCTGATGCTCAGGTCAATGACCATGACTGCGGCGGCTGTGGAGATGAACACGCTCTGTGCAACCCGGCCGCCGGCGATGTCGTAGGAGTGGCTGTGGGTGCCCGTGCGCAGGTCGAGCGATCTGCGGTAGTTCGTTGCGCCAACGGTCCCGGTGATCTTCAGCAGGAGGTCCGCGAAGGGCAGGTACGCCTGCGTGTGGGGCTGGGCCAGGGGCGCCAGCTCAGCACCAGCGTCCCGGTAGGCCCTGGCGGCGATCAATGCGCGTGCTCGGAGCAGTCCTTCCTTGTTGAGCTCAGGGCTCTGTGGCGCACACGCCAGCTCGCTGTGGATCGATCCGGACCAGGCTGTTTCGTCATTGAGTCGTATGCGATCGATACCGACGCCGCCATAGCACATCGCGCCTAGGGAGCCGTTGCCCAGAGGCAGTGCCTCAGTGAACGTCTCCGCGGGGGAGTCGTACCAGAGCAGGTGCGACTCATCGCCGGAGAGCCGGCGTGTGGGCGGAGCACCAGCCTCAAATACCAACAGCGGCGCCTTTCAGCTGAGAGATCCAGTATGTGCCGTCCGGGTAGGAGTAGGTCTGCACGGATCGTGGCTTCATCCGCGCGCTGTAACCCGGCTGACCCGTCGGCCGATAGCTGGCGTTCACGATGTTCACGGGGTCGGTGAAGTGCTCATGGAGGTGTTCGACGTACTCGATCACGCGATCTTCACGGGTTCCAGAGACGGCGATGAAGTCGAAGAAGCTCAGGTGTTGCACGAGCTCGCACAGTCCGACCCCGCCAGCGTGCGGGCAGACCGGGACGCCGAACTTGGCCGCCATGAAGAGCACGGGCAGGATCTCGTTGATCCCGCCGAGCCGACACGCATCAATCTGGGCGAAGTCGATGGCCCGTGCCTGGAAGAGTTGTTTGAACAGCACGCGGTTGTGCGCGTGCTCGCCGGTGGCGACCCCGACGGGGGCGACGGCGCGACTGATCGTCGCGTGGCCAAGCGCGTCGTCTGGTGCTGTCGGTTCTTCGACCCACAGCGGGTTGAACTCTGCCAGCGAGTTGGTCCATTCGATCGCCTGGTCAACATCCCACATCTGGTTTGCGTCGATCATCAGGTGGCGCGCCGGGCCGATCAGGTCGCGCACCAGGGCGCATCTGCGCCGGTCGTCCTGCAGGTTCGCGCCCACCTTGAGCTTGATGTGCTGGAAGCCGGCGTCGACTGCCCGCTGCGCCATGGCGAGCATCTTCTCGTCCGAGTAGCCCAGCCATCCCGGAGACGTCGTGTAACAGGGGTATCCCGAAGACTGCAGCTGGCGGATCCGGAATTCTCGTGTGGGCACCTGTTTCTCAAGAAGCTCCAGTGCCTCCGCTGGGGTGATCGCGTCGGTGATGTAGGTGAAGTCGGATGCGCGCACGAGCTGCGCGGGGGTCATCGTGGCGAGGAGCTCCCACACCGGCAGGTTCTCGCAGCGTGCCACGAGATCCCAGACCGCGTTCATGACCGCGGCGAGGGCCAGGTGAACGACGCCCTTGTCCGGGCCCAGCCATCGCAGCTGGTGATCGGACTTCGCGTGACGATAGATGGGCCCCATGTCGTCGACCATGTCTTCGATGTCCCACCCGATGAGGCGCTCCGCGATCCTCTCCGCCGCGCTCACGCACAGCTCGTTGCCCCGGCCAATGGTGAAGGTCATGCCGTAACCGCAGATGTCGGAATCCGTGTGCAGTACGACGTACGCGGCCGAGTAGTCGGCGTCTACGTGCATGGCGTCCGACCCGTCGAGCTCTAGAGAGGTGGGAAACCGCACGTCGAAGACCTCGGCGCGAGTTATCTGTGTCATCGTGGCACCTCAAGTCATAGGATGTCTATGTGGCACGCTAGCACAGCAGTCTGCCTTGACCGTCTATATTGTGTTGAGACATCCGATGTGATTGCGTTGCCCGCCGAAGAGAAGAGACCATGTCAGAGCCAGAACGGACCGTCGTCATCACAGGGGCTGCCTCGGGTATCGGGCGCGCAACTGCCGAACGGCTCCAGCGAGCGGGAGCCACGGTCATCGCGCTGGATCGGGACGAGCCGGCGCTGGACGGGTCGATCGCCGGGTACCGATGCGATGTCACCGATGACGCGTCCGTGCTGACTGCAGCAGCCACGGTCCACGAGAGGTTCGGTGCAGTCCACGGACTGGTGAACTGCGCCGGTATCGGCGCCCAAGGTACCGTCGAGCATGCGACGGATGAGGAATGGCTGCGTGTCCTGGACGTGAACGTGGTCGGCACTGCTCGCGTGTCCCGGGCGTTTCTGCCGATGATGCGTCTGGCCCCATCTGGATCCATCGTCAATATTGCATCCATCGCCGCGACGGCCGGTCTTCCCGAACGCGCCGTGTACACCGCGTCCAAAGGCGCCATTCTCGCTCTCACCAGGGCAATGGCGGCCGACTGCATTGGCGACCGGATCCGAGTAAACGCCGTTTCGCCGGGCACGGTCGACACCCCATGGGTGAAGCGGCTCCTGGCCTCCGCCGCCGACCCCGAAGCCGAGCGCCGGGCCCTTGAGGCTCGTCAGCCCACCGGCCGGCTCGTCACCGCCGAACAGGTCGCCGCTGCCATCGAGTACCTGCTCTCCAGCGATGCTGACTCGATCACGGGCACCGCCATCGAGGTCGATGGCGGTATGGCTGGCCTGCGACTGCGCCAGGCTCGTGGCTGAGCGGGCACTGCCGAGCCTGCCCGGCCTCGGCCTCGGCTGCGCGTCCATGGGCAATCTCTTCCATCCGATGACCGATACCGGCGCCCGATCGATCCTGGACCTGGCGTGGGAGCGAGGCATCCGCTATTTCGACACGGCCCCGCACTATGGGCCGGCCACCAGTGAACTGCGTCTGGGGGACTTCCTGCGAGGGGTTCCGCGCTCGGAGGTGTTCGTGTCATCCAAGGTCGGGCGTCTGGTCGTGCCCACCGACGACCCGCGCGCCGAACCTGAGGCGATGTTCGTGGTCGACAACGGCCTGTCGCGACGCCGCGACTACTCTGCGGCGGGGATCCGGGAGTCGATCGAGCGCAGCCTTGAAAGACTCAACATTGCGTATCTCGATCTGGCTCTGGTTCATGACCCCGAGGACCACCTCGACCAGGCGCTCGCCGAGTCGATTCCCGCGCTCGAGGCACTGGTCAGTGAGGGGCTCGTGCGGCGCGTCGGTGTCGGAACGAACTCGGATGAGGTCGCAGCTCACCTCGCGAGCACGGGCAGGCTCGATGCGGTGCTGCTTGCCGGTCGATATACCCTCCTGGCCCAGGGCCCGCCAGCGGTGTTGGGCATCGCAGCGGCCCATCACACGCACGTGATCGCCGCAGGTGTGTTCAACAGCGGCATTCTTGCCCGTCCAGGTGGTCGATTCGACTACCGGGCGGTGCCTCCCGAGCTGCTGGCCAGTGTCGCGCGCCTGCGCCTGGTGTGCTCGCGCTTTGCCGTTGATCTTCCGGCTGCGGCGCTCCAGTTTGTCCGCCGCGAGGCTCGGGTCGGGACCGTGTTGCTCGGTCCGGGAACCGCAGCGCAGCTGTCCGAGCTTCTGGACTGGCTCGACGAACCCATCCCGGAGGAGCTGTGGGGTGAGCTCGCGGCGTGACCATCGACGCGCACTTCCATGCCTGGGACGTCTCGCTGTTCGGGCATGGCTGGTTGGCGGGCGACGGATTCGAGGCCCTCAATCGCGACTTCTCAGCGGCCGATCACCCCGGGGTGCTGCAGGGGCGGGTCCTTGTTCAGACATTGCCCGACCAGCGCGAAACGGTGTGGCTGTGCGCCCTCGCCGCCCTGAGCCCGGTGCCGACCGCGGTCACGGGCTGGGTTGACCTGCTGCGGCCGGACCTCTTGGGTGGGCGAATTGACTTCCTGAGGTCCGTGCCCGGCGGCGAATGGCTTCGTGCCCTTCGCCCCATGGTGCAGAACGAGGCCGCGCCAGGATGGCTGGATGCACCAGTAGTTCGTGACTCCGTGCGGGTCATGGCCGAGCGCGGGATGGTCCTCGAGCTCCTGGTCACAGAACGTGACTGGGACAGCTGCGTTCGGCTGGTCGACGCCGTCCCCGGGGCCGTGTTCGTGCTCGACCACCTCGGGAAGCCGAGAATCTCGGATGCGGGACCGGACCGCGCCTGGCGGGACTTTGTCGACCGGCTGGCCGGACACAAGCACGTGCGGGCCAAGCTGTCAGGGCTGGTCACCCAATGCTCCATGCCAACGGCTTCGGGCATCGCCCCCTTCGTCGACTACGCGCTCGCTCGTTTCGGCGTCCATCGATCGATGTATGGCTCCGACTGGCCCATGAGCCTGCTCGCGGCCTCGGCTCCCGAACAGTGGGAGTCGATGCTTGAACGAATCGTCGGAGGTCATCACGAGGATATCTTCACGGTCACCGCTGCCACCACCTACTCCTTGGAGCCAACCCTGTGAGATTCGCCCAGCTGACTGACACCGACGGACTCTCCCGCCTGGCGGTGCTGCGCGACCAGCGAGCGCTGGTGCTCTGTGAACTGGACCCGGCACTTCCGAGAACGCTGCAGGCTTTGATCGACACCGATGCCCTGGACGCGGTGCGTGCGGCGGTAGCGTCCGCGGCAGGTGAGGTGTGGCTTCCGCTTTCGGATTTCGGCAGGGCCATTGTGCTCACGCCGCCGAAGATCATGGCGATTGGCGTGAACTACCGTGACCACGCCACCGAGCAGGCAGCGATTCCGCCCGAGACCCCGATCGTCTTCGCTTTGTGGTCGAACTCGCTGTCATGCCACGACGACACCGTGACATGGGATGGCGCGCAAACGTCGCAGGTGGACTTCGAAGTCGAGCTCGGGGTTGTTCTCGGACGCGACGCCCGCGACGTCGCCGTTGAGAACGCACTGGACTATGTGTTCGGTTACACCGTGGTGAACGACATCAGCGCACGCGACCTGCAGTTTCTCGATCTGCAGTGGTCGCGATCAAAGTCGCTGGACGGTTTCACACCCGTCGGGCCGGTCGTGGTCACCGCGGACGAGATTCCCGATCCCCAGGGGCTCACCTTGTGGTGCGACGTCGATGGCGAGCGCCTGCAGTACGTGAGCACGCGAGACATGCATCGCAGTGTCGCTGCGCTTATCGCCTACCTGTCGCGCGGGCTCACCTTGGAGGCCGGCACGCTGATCTCCACCGGGACTCCTGGCGGCGTCGGATACTTTCGTGAGCCGCAGGTCTTCCTGGGGGATGGGTCGACCGTGACCGTCGGCGTCGAGGGGATCGGTGAACTCACCACCCACTGTCGGGTACGACCGGCCGGCCGTTAGGAACGCACGCCCTGCAGCTGCGATGTCTCGGGGGTCGATGGGAGTTCCTGAACGTACCCTTCGACCCCGAGCAAGTGGTTGGCCATGCGGGTGCGTGCGTGGTCCTGCTGCCCGTCGGCTATCGCGCCCAGGATGGCACGGTGTTCGAGGTGGGTGCGCTCAAGGGCCCCCACCTCGTGAATAGCTCGCCACATCCGCTCACGGAAGGTGCGGCTTGACAGCGTGTCGACCAGCGCCCCAAGGATCCGGTTGCCGGCGGCGACCGCGATCTCATGGTGGAAGCGGATGTCGATGTCCAGGAACACGGCAGGGTCGAGATCATCGCTGACAACCACCTGCTCGGCCTCATCCAGGATGTGGGAGAGCGTTGTGACGAGTTCCGGCGTGCTGGCGCGGGCGGCGAGGCCGGCGGTCTCCGTTTCGAGGATACGGCGAACCGCGTGGAGCTCACTGCTGCCGGCCTCGTCGGAAAGGTCGACCATGAAGACCATCGGGGCAAGGAGCAGGTCGGCATCGAGGCTTGTGACGTAGGTCCCGTCGCCCTGGCGAACGTCAAGGACGCCCACCAGTTCCAGAGCCTTGACCGCCTCCCGCAGCGAGTTGCGGCTAAGACCGAGTCGCTCGCTAAGGTCCTTCTCCGGGGGCAGCCGCTCACCACGTGCAAGGCGACCGTCCACAATCATCATCTTGATCTGGGTGATCGCGTCGTCTGTCAGTGCCATGTCTGGACCCTTTCTTCGGATGGCTACCAGGCGCGGTAGCAGGATCCGTTTCATTGGAGGCTGCGAAGTAGTAATCGGATGTATACGGGCCTAATGTCCGCTTGAGTCCACGTCACCGCCATTTGCTGAGGTGGCGGTGCCGATAGGTAGGATGCTTCACTGTATATCTCCAGGGAGGGCAGGTCCTCAATGTGGGCGCACCAACCCAGGTGTGCCGCGACGGGCAGCCAAAGCCGGTGCTAGGATTCGGCAGCCGGGGTCCTGACCGCTGAGGCTGGCTTCGCTGCCAGCGAAAACATCGTCACCCTTCGCCGCAGAGAAAGAACCCCGTGACCTCCTTCATCGTTTCCTCGGCGGCGGATCTGCCTGCTGGCACGTCGTTCCCGTGGATCGCCGACGGCTTCGCCTATGGCGGCGACTACGGCCCTGAACAGTGGCCGGAGGAAGTTTGGCAGGAGGACGTTGCCCTCATGGCTCGTGCCGGCGTCAACTCCGTGAACCTCGGGGTTTTCTCCTGGGGGCTGATCGAGATCGCCGACGGCGTCTACGACTTTGGTTGGCTGGACCGCATCATGGCTCTGTTACACGCTCACGGCGTGGGGGTGAACCTCGCGACGCCCACGGCGGCGCCTCCGATCTGGCTACTGCAGGCTCACCCGGAGGTCGCTCCCGTGACCCAGGCCGGGGTGATTGGGCGTCGAGCTGTGGGCCGGTCCCGCGTGCGAGGAGCGCAAGACCGAGGCGCGTCTTCGGAATTCCGGCCATACTCACCAGGACACGGTCGACCCTCCTGCCTGACGCCGCGGTGGAGCGCCCTTAAGCCTGCAGGTCAGACCCATATCCCGGGAGACGGTGGGGGAGTACCCGGCGGGCAGCGGTAGCGTCGGGGTTCCTGAACATGACGACGACAGTGACCCAGGGAGCAGGCATGGCGATGGTGGATCCGGGATCTGGCAGAGGCCGAACGTTCGGCTCCGCCGCGGGAGAGGTCGCGTGTGCCGGACAGGCGCTGAAGACCGTGCGGGAAGTGAGTTACCCGTGAACGTGGTCCGCCTCCATGGCGTGGGCGACATACGGATTGCTGATGAGGACCAGCCCACGCCCGGCGCCGGGGAGAGCCTCGTCCGCGTGACCGCGGTGGGTCTGTGCGGCTCCGACCTTCACTGGTTCACCGAAGGTGGCATCGGGAATGCCCAGCTCTTACACCCGCTCGTGCTCGGTCACGAGTTCGCCGGTGTCGTGCAGGGCGGGCCCGACGATGGGCGACGTGTCGCCGTTGACCCGGCGCGTCCATGTGGAGCGTGTGAGCAGTGCCTGGAAGGCAATCGCAACCTCTGCCCGTCGGTCCGCTTTGCCGGGCACGGCGCGGATGACGGCGGCCTGCGCGAATATCTTGCGTGGCCCACGGCACTGCTGCACCCGGTGCCCGACACCTTGAGCGATGCCGACTCGGCCATGCTGGAGCCGCTCGGAGTGGCGCTGCACGCCCATGACCTGGGCAAGACCCGGGCCGGCGGGGTGGTCGCCGTTATTGGCTGCGGGCCTATCGGGCTATGTCTGGTCCAGCTGGCCCGGGCCGGCGGCGCCCGGCAGGTCGTGGCGCTCGAGCCGTTGCGACACCGACGTGGGGCGGCTGCCGCGATGGGTGCTGACGTCGTCCTCGACGCGGACGCCGATGACGTCCGCGCAGCCCTGGCAGAGGCGACCGGCGGCCGAGGCGTTGACGTCGCGTTCGAGGCGGCGGGCAACGATGCGGCTGTCGGATTAGCGATCGCGGCCGCGAAGCCCGGGGGCCGGGTGGTCCTGGCCGGAATCCCGCAGCGGGACACTGTCACGTTTCCCGCCTCGGTGGCGCGCCGCAAGGGGCTGACCCTCAATCTCTCCCGGCGCATGAAGGACATGTACCCCCGGGCGACGGCGCTGGTGGCCGACGGACTCGTGAACGTCTCCTCCGTCGTGTCGCACACCTTCCCGCTCGATCGGGCGGATGAGGCGTTCCGGGCCGCCAGCGACCGGGTTGGCCTGAAGATCATCGTGTCCCCGAACACGTGAGTGCCCCAGCCGGCCTGGTCGTCGCGGTCGACTGCTCGACGACAGCCGCCAAGGCCGTCATCCACGACGAGGCGGGCCGCGTCGTCGCCGCGGCCGCGCGCCCGCTGCGCACCCTGCAGCCCCGCCCGACCTTCCACGAGCAGGACGCCGAGCAGTGGTGGACGGCCACCGTGGGGGCCGTCCACGAGGCGGTCGCGGCCCTGGACGACCCCGGCAGGGTCCGGGCAATGTGCCTGACCCACCAGCGCGAGACCTTTGTGTGCGTGGACGGCGCCGGGCGGCCGCTGCGTCCGGCGATCCTGTGGCTGGACGGCCGGGCCCATGACGAGATCGCCGAGCTCGGCTCGTCTCGGGTCCACGAGCTGTCGGGTAAGCCGCCGGACACCACCCCCGCCCTCTACAAGCTGGCATGGCTGGCCCGCCACGAGCCCGCGGCCCTGCGCGACGCCGTCCACGTCGTGGACGTCCAGGCCTACCTCGCCTGGCAGCTGACCGGCCGGTGGGCGACCAGCCACGGGTCGGCCGACACCCTCGGGCTGTTCGACCTGCAGGCCATGGACTGGTCCGGCGAGCTGCTCGACCTCGCCGGGGTCCGGCTCGACCAGCTACCCGACCTGGTGCCCGCAGGCGACCTGCTCGGCACGGTGACCGGCGCGGTCGCGCGCTCGCTCGGCCTGCCGGGGCCGGTGCCCCTGGTCGCCGGCATCGGCGACGGCCAGGCCGCGGGGCTCGGCCTGGGTGCGACGACGCCCGGCGTCGCGTACCTGAACCTGGGCACCTCCATGGTCCTGGGTGTCCAGTCGGCGCAGTACCTGTGGGACCCGGCGTTCCGGACCCTGGCCGGTATCCGGCCCGGGACGTACACCCTGGAGACCGTCCTGAACGCGGCCGCCTACGTTGCCACGTGGTGCCGCCAGCAGTTCGGTGAGGCGGGGGCCGACGGCACCGCCGGAGCGCAGCTGGAGGCCGCGGCGTCGCGGTTGCCCATCGGCGCCGAGGGCCTGCTCACGCTGCCCTACTGGAACGCGGCCCAGACCCCGTACTGGGATCCGCTGGCTCGCGGCGCGACGATCGGGTGGCACGGCCGGCATACTGCTGCGCACCTGTATCGCTCGATTCTCGAGGGTGTGGGGTTCGAGCTGCGTCTGCACCTCGAACGGCTCGAGGAGGCCAGCGGCCAGCGGATCGAGTCGATCCGAGCGGTGGGGGGTGGAGCACGCAGCCCGTTGTGGATCCGGGTCGTCACCGACGTCACCGGGCGCCCCGTGCGGGTGTGCGCCGACCCCGAGGTCAGTGCCGCCGGTGCCGCCGCCCTTGCCCGCGAGTTTCTCGACCGGCAGGGTCACCCACAAGGTCACCCTGCCGTCGGCGCGCCGGGGATGCCGCTGGGCCGCGAGGTGGTGCCCGACCCGTCGACGGCGGCCGGCTACGACGCCCTGTTCGGCGTCTACCGCGGCATGTACCCGGCGATGGCCGGGTTGTTCCACGACCTCGCCATAGCCGGTGGCATCGCCTCGGACCGGTGAGCCTCAGGCAGCTCGACGGGATGAACTGGTGCCCGCGGCAAGCGCGGCGAGCCACCACAGCCGGCGCTCGGACTGGTGCCCCGCGTCGCCTTCGTGCTCGTTGAACTCGTAGACCTGGATCTGTTTGTCGACCCCTGCGGCACGCGACCCGTAGTCGTTGTACGCCGCGTACACGCTCGAGGGCGGGCTGATCGGGTCCATCAGGCCGACCGAGAACAGCGCGGGTGCGCTCGCGCGGCGCGGCGAAGCTTACCCCGTCCAGGTAGGGCGGCGTTCGGAAGGCGGCGGCGACCTGGTCGCGGTGCACGGACAGGTAGGTCGTGATCTTGGCGTAGGGCTCACGGTCGGACAGGTCGACCGCACGACGGAAGTGGCACACGAACGGGGCGTCGGGCATCACGCCCAGCAGGTCAGGGACCAGTCCGGGCGCCGCCAGGGTGACGCCTCCCCCCTGGCCGCCGCCTCCGGCCACGCGGCGCCGGGCCGACGCCCGCCACGGCACGTACCGCCTCGACGGCGCGGACCGCATCGGTGTACACGCGACGGAAGTAGCGGTCGGCCGGGTCGAGCAGTCCGCGGGTCATGAAGCCTGGGGTCGCCGGACCGCACCGACCGGGTCTGGGGTGCCCCGATCGGCTGCCCTGGCCGCGGGTGTCTATGAACGGGTGCACAACCCGGCGGCGGCCCAGTCCACGTGCTCATGTGGGCAGACCGCGACCGTGGCGCCAGCTGTCGGGCGGGTGAGCCAGGCCTTGATCGGGTGCCCGCCGACTCCCTCGAACTGGACGTCGAACACGTCGACCAGCTGCAGCCCGGAGTCGACCGGGGTCACCGTCAGGGCGAGGTCATGGGTCCGCGCCTGGGTGAGCATGTCGGCCCAGAACGCGTCGAAGTCGCCAGCCTCGTGCAGGTCCGGCAGGTAGGTCTCGATGCATCGCGGTCCAGGTCGTACAGGGGTATGAATGCCGCCCTTCGGATTCGGGGTGTCGTGCGAGCCGCCAGGCCCGGTGCGGGTTGGCGTCGTCGGGTCGCGACCGCGTTGGATGGATTAGAGGGGTTCGCTGGCCGGGCCAGATCGGAACTCGCCAGACCCATCATGCCACCGCCGAAGAGGGACCAGGCGAGCGCGATCCGCCACCAGCGCGATGGCCACGGCGCCGGGCTCGCCTCTGACGCCCGGGGTGGTTCGCGCTCGGCGGCACGCTGTGGCCCGCCCGGTCTGGGGCCCGCGCGGGCGGCGGTTCGTCGGCCTGGCGTCCACCGCCTGTGGGCATGCGGCCAGGCTCGCCCCGGGGCAGGTGACCCCCGGATGTGTGGCCTACAGTGCTGAACCACGCAACGCCGCCCCAGGAGGAGCACCACGTGACTGCCGCAACGAACCCCATCTTGGCGGGCTTCTTTCCCGACCCGTCGATCTGCCGGGTTGGTAAGGCCTTCTACCTGGTGAACTCGACCTTTGAGTTCCTTCCGGGGCTGCCCGTGCATCGCAGCACGGATCTGGCCCACTGGGAGCTGGTAGGGCACGCCATCGACCGTGACACGCGGCTTGACCTTGCGCCGGTTGCCGCCTCTGGCGGCCTGTATGCGCCCACGATTCGCCACCACAACGGCCGGTTCTGGATTGCCTGCACGCTGGTGGGCGACGGTGGCGGCCATTTTCTGCTCAGTGCCCAGGACGCGGCAGGGCCCTGGAGCGACCCGGTCTGGGTCCGTGGTACGCGCGGGATCGATCCGACGATCTTCTTCGAGGACGACGACATGTGGATCGCCGGGTGTCGCCTCGTCGACCCCGGTGAGTACCAGGGTCAGACCGAGATCTGGCTCAGTCGTGTCGACCCCGACTCCGGCAGCCTGCTCGGGTCGGAGCACGTGCTGTGGACGGGTGCGGTGCGCGGGGCGGTGTGGTCGGAGGGCCCCCACCTGTACCGGATCGGCCAGTGGTACTACCTGCTGACCGCTGAGGGTGGGACCGAGCAGAACCATAGCGTGGTCGTGGCGCGCTCGCGTAACCTCACCGGCCCGTACGAGGGCTGTCCGCGCAACCCGGTTTTCAGCCACCGCACGCTGGGATCGACAGCCCACGTCCAGCGGGTCGGCCACGCCGATCTGGTCCAGCGAACCGACGGGACCTGGTGGGCGGTGATGCTCGGGGTGCGAACCATCGAGGGCCGCCACATCCTTGGCCGAGAGACGTTCCTCACCCCGGTGGCCTGGGAGGACGACTGGCCCGTGTTCAACCCGGGGCACGGGCGCCTTGGCCTGCTCGTGCCACTGGGCGGATTGGGTGAGTCTGCCGGGCGCGCGCAGCCGGCTGCCCGGTTCGGTTTCAATCAGGAGTGGCTGAGCCTTCGAGCGCCCGCGTCCTTCGCCATCGTCGGAGACGATGATCTCGTCGTGGCACCGGCCCAGGTGACATTGCGCGACGCCTCGACCCCGAGTTTTCTGGGCCGCCGGCTCGCGGACCACGAGGTGATGATCGAGGTGGCGCTGGATATTCCTGCGGCGGGCGTGGGGGCAATCGAGGCAGGACTCGCCCTGTACCAAAGCCCGGCGTTTCACCTGAGCTTTGCGGTTGAGCGCATCCAGCACGGCTGGACCGCGCGAGCACGCGAATGCCGTGATGGCGCTGTCGTCGATCTCGGAGCGAGCCCCGTGTTCGACGCCGAGGTCAAGGAGGTGACCCTTCGGGCGCGTGTGGCCGGATCGACTGTCGACTTTGAGCTCGTTGCCGGCATCGGCAATGAGCGTGTCGTGGCGCGTGCCACGACGAGCGTGTTGAGTACCGAGGTGGCAGGGGGGTTCGTCGGAACAGTCGTCGGCCCCTACGCGGTCGCGCTGGCGGCGGGGGATGCTCCCGACGTGCGGTTTACGGCCTTTCGCTATGAACCGGCCGGGGTGGCGCAGTGCTGGCCCGAATGACGAGGCCGGTGGCCAGGTCCAGCCGCTCGGTCTGAAGCGTGTCGCCGGCCGCGAGCCCGGCACACCATGCACTTTGTCGTGGGTGCCGTTGATGCGGATGTACCCCGCGAGGAGTTCCCTTACGCCATCCGTCAGGTGTGCGAGGCTCTGAGCTCCAACGGCTCGACGTCTATGGGCTCGGTGTGTGCGTCCACCTTGTCGATGCTGAACGCCGGCGTGCCGCTGCGCGCCCCGGTCGC